>ERZ779843.872-NODE-872-length-40906-cov-4.175932_pt1 | contig 40906 bp, 30 predicted proteins | sample MGYA00511560_ERZ779843 | MGnify/ENA primary metagenome ERZ779843 (study PRJEB29588, sample SAMEA2158062) | human gut metagenome | biome: human gut; feature: human-associated habitat; material: faeces | place: Denmark | collected 2008/2010 ... | reverse complement strand
TCTCGCCGAAGCGCTGGCCGCCGAACTGGGCCTTGCCGCCCAGAGGCTGCTGGGTAACCAGGCTGTAAGGGCCGGTCGAACGAGCGTGGATCTTGTCGTCGACCATGTGGCCGAGCTTGAGGATGTAGGACGTACCCACGGTAATGGGCTCGCGGAACTCCTCGCCGGTGCGGCCGTCGAACAGGCGGGTCTTGCCGCGCTCGTCAAGCTGGGTGACGAACTCGGGGCGCATGTGATCGCCAAAGGCAGCGGTGGCCTTGTTGAGCATGTTCTTGTTGGCGCGACGGATGACCTCGGCGATCTCGTCCTCCTTGGCGCCGTCGAAGACGGGCGTCGCGGTGAAGAACGGACCGGGGACGTACTTGTCGGAGTCGGCCTGCTCGGTATCCCAACCGCAGGCAGCAGCCCAGCCAAGGTGGCACTCGAGCAGCTGGCCGACGTTCATACGCGAAGGAACGCCCAGCGGGTTGAGGATAACGTCGATCGGGGTACCGTCAGCCATGTAGGGCATGTCCTCGACCGGCAGAACGTTACAAATAACACCCTTGTTGCCGTGGCGGCCGGCGATCTTATCGCCCTGCTGAATCTTACGACGCTGGGCGACGTAGACGCGCACCTGCTCGTTGACGCCGGGAGCCAGGTCGTCGCCGTTCTCGCGGCTAAAGCGGACGACGTCGATGACGCGGCCATAAGCGCCGTGAGGCATCTTAAGGGAGGTGTCGCGGACGTCGTGGGCCTTGGCACCGAAGATGGCGCGCAGCAGGCGCTCCTCGGCAGTCAGAGCGCTCTCGCCCTTAGGCGTGACCTTGCCGACCAGGATGTCGCCAGGGCCGACCTCGGCGCCGATGCGGATGATGCCGTCCTCGTCGAGGTTGGCAAGCATGTCCTCGGAGAGGTTCGGGATCTCGCGGGTGATCTCCTCGGGGCCGAGCTTGGTGTCGCGGGCGTCGATCTCGTGACGGGTGATGTTGATGGTCGTCAGCAGGTCCTCGGCCACCAGGCGCTCGGACACGACGATACCGTCCTCGTAGTTAAAGCCTTCCCACGGCATATAGGCCACGGTGAGGTTCTGGCCCAGTGCGAGCTCGCCGTGATCGGTCGAAGGACCGTCGGCCAGAGGCTCGCCCTGCTCAACGGTGTCACCGACGCGCACGAGCGGACGGTGGTTGATGCAGGTGGACTGGTTGGAGCGCTGGTACTTGGCCAGGTGATACTCGTCCATGCCGCCGGCATGCTTGACGATGATCTTGGCGGCGTCGGCAAAGATGACCTCGCCGGCGTTCTTGGCCAGGGTGACCTCGCCGGAGTCCAGAGCGGCGCGACGCTCCATGCCGGTACCGACATAGGGAGCGGCAGGGTGAACCAGCGGCACGGCCTGACGCTGCATGTTAGCGCCCATCAGCGTACGCTTGGCGTCGTCGTGCTCCAGGAACGGGATCAGCGTGGCTGCGACGGAGAGCATCTGACGCGGCGAGACGTCCATGTAGTCGACGTCCTCGACGGGCACGTCGGCGGGAGCGCCGAAGGAGCCGTCGAAGTCGCGGGTACGGGCGATCACGGTGTGCGGACGGACGATCTTGCCCTCGGCATCGGTCGTGATGAACTCGTTGGTCTTGGGATCGAGCGGCGTGTTGGCCGGCGCGATGACGTGCTTCTCTTCCTCGTCAGCGGTCATCCAGTCGATCTGATCGGTGGCAACGCCGTTCTCGACGCGACGGAACGGGGCCTCGATGAAGCCGTACTCGTTGACGCGGGCGTAGAGGGCGAGCGAGCCGATCAGGCCGATGTTGGGGCCTTCAGGGGTCTCGATCGGGCACATGCGGCTGTAGTGCGAATTGTGAACGTCGCGGACGGCCGTCGGCACGTTGGTACGGCGGCTGGAGCCGGACTTGTGGCCGGCAAGACCACCAGGGCCGAGTGCGGACAGACGGCGCTTGTGGGTCAGACCGGTCAGGGGGTTCGCCTGGTCCATGAACTGCGAGAGCTGCGAGGAACCGAAGAACTCCTTGATGGAGGCCACGATCGGGCGGATGTTGATGAGCGACTGCGGGGTGATCTCGTCGATGTCCTGGGAGCTCATGCGCTCACGGACGACGCGCTCCATACGGCTCATGCCGATACGGAACTGGTTGGCGACGAGCTCGCCGACGGTACGGATGCGGCGGTTGCCGAAGTGGTCGATATCGTCGACCTTGAAGCCCTGCTCGCCAGCAGCGAGGGACAGGAGGTAGCGCAGCGTCGCGACGATATCCTCGTCGGTGAGCACCGTGACCTCTTCCTCGGTGGTGAGGTTGAGCTTCTTGTTGACCTTGTAACGACCGACGCGGGCCAGATCGTAGCGCTGCGGGTTGAAGAGCAGGCCCTCGAGCAGGCTGCGGGAAGCATCCACGGTGGGAGGCTCGCCCGGTCGCAGGCGACGGTAGATCTCGATGAGGGCGTCCTCGCGAGTGAGGGCGGTGTCGCGCTCCAGGGTGCGCTTGATCACATCGGAGTTGCCGAGTAGCTCGATAATGTCGTCGTTGGTGACGGCGATGCCAAGGGCGCGCAGGAACATCGTGGCGCTCTGCTTACGCTTGCGGTCGATGGAGACCATGAGCTGGTCGCGCTTGTCGACCTCAAACTCAAGCCAGGCACCGCGGGACGGGATGATCTGGGCCTTGTAGATCTGCTTGCCCGAATCCATCTCGGAGCTGTAGTACACGCCCGGGGAGCGGACGAGCTGCGAGACGACGATACGCTCGGTACCGTTGATGATGAAGGTGCCCTGATCGGTCATCATGGGGAAGTCGCCCATAAAGACGAGCTGCTCCTTGATCTCGCCGGTCTCCTTGTTGGTGAGACGGACGTCGGTCAGAAGCGGAGCCTGATAGGTCATATCCTTCTCGCGGCACTCCTCGACGGTGTGCGCGGGGTCGCCGAACTGATGCTCGCCGAAGGTAACCTCGAGAACATGGTTCTGGCTCTGGATGGGGCTGGATTCCTTGAACGCCTCACGAAGGCCCTCGTCCTTAAAACGCTCAAAGGATTCCCTTTGAACAGAGATAAGGTTGGGGAGCTCCATGGCCTCCGGGATTTTCCCGAAGCTGACGCGCTTGCGCTCAGTGGCAGTGTATGCGTAGGTCACCAGGTTTTTCCTCCTTCACGGAAATGCTCGGTGGGTTGGCGAGGCATAGCTTCGCCAGTTATCGCAACCTAATAGTTTATCAGGTACCGACCGTTGGGCAAGAAAAGCCTTGACGCGATTGAGTTTTTGGAGTAGCAAAGTTTTTCGACAGAAAAGATGCAGGTAGATAGGTGTGCATCGAACATCTGTTCATATATTTTCTGTGAACAGGGCTGCTGATGCGGGACGCTGAACGGCGGAATGGCGGCGAGGGTTAATCATGCGGAAACTGCGTCCCGTTTTGAGGTCTCAAACTGGGTCTCAGCTTCCGGTTGAGCCCTGTCTGGGAAACTGCATCCCGTTCTGAGCCGATATTCCGGGTCGCACTTTCCGCTAGGGGCCCCAACCGGAAAGCGCATCCCAGAATTCAGTCAAATTGTGGGACGCACTTTCCGGAGCCAAGCCGTGGCGCGCATAAAAAACGGGTGCAGACCGAAGTCCGCACCCGTAAATGTCGATGCCCGAAGGCTTATTTGCGCATCAAGCCGCCGCGCTCGTCGATGGCGTCCCAGAAGGCGCTGGCAAAGCGAGGATCGCTTGCGGCCATGAGGGCGTTGGTGGCCATCCAGCCAGACGGGGTGCCGGTGTCGTAGCCCGAGAGCGGGTCGATGACGACAGCGTACATGGCCTCGCGGTCGAGCGAACGGGCCATAGCATCGGTGAGCTGGATCTCACCGCCCTTGCCGGCCTGCTGATCGGCCAGCAGGTCCATGACCAGCGGGCTCAGCAGGTAGCGACCGACGATGTACAGGTTGGACGGAGCCGCCTCGGGAGCGGGCTTCTCAACCAGGCCGCCGATGCGCCAAACGGCACCGGGCTCGTCGTCAGCGGCATTCTCGAAGCCCTCGAGAGAACCCACGCGATCGCCGGCGATAACGCCGTAGCGGCTGACTTCCTCGGGCGAGCAAGCAGCGACGGCGATAACCGAAGCGCCACCGTGCTCCTTGGAAACGGCGAGCATCTTGTCGCAGATGTCGCGGTTAGGCACAACGTAGTCGCCCAGAAGAACCAGGAAGTTCTCCCCTGCCACGGCGTCGGCAGCAGAGCGAATGGCGTGACCGAGGCCCTTGGGCTCGTACTGATAACGGAAGTCGACCGGCATACCGCCCGCATGGGCGACGGCGTCGGCGTAGGCGTCCTTACCGCGCTCGCGCAGCAGGTTCTCGAGCGAACGATCGGGCTGGAAGTAGCTCAGCAGCTCGGGCTTACCGGGCGAGGTAACGATGATGGCGTCGTCGACCTCCTCGGGGTCGAGCGCCTCCTCGACGACATACTGAATGACCGGCTTGTCGAGCACCGGCAGCATCTCTTTGGGCGTGCACTTAGTGCCAGGCAGAAAACGCGTGCCAAGACCGGCGGCGGGGATGATTGCCTTCATGTTATTCAAGGATCCTTTCGCAGGCGCAGAATGCGCCCTGTGCGTGCGGCACGACGGCCGCAGACCAAATTGCGATACTGAAGTATCTTACCGCCGGAGACATACGTCGCCGTAAGGCAAACGCAATTCTTCAGCAGGTCAACGCAAATTATTGCTCGAATGGTGCAATTTTACGCCCCAGCGGTAACGGGATTGGCACGGCGAAGACAACGGTGTTCTGCGTGCCGAGCAATGGGAATGAGGGGCCAAAACAAAAAAGACGGGGCTCGCAATGCGAACCCCGTCTGCAAAGAAATCTGGCGAGAGAGCCTGATTACTTGAGGGTGACAGCAGCGCCAGCAGCCTCGAGCTTCTCCTTGGCAGCCTCGGCGTCCTCCTTCTTGGCACCCTCGAGAACAGCCTTGGGAGCGCCCTCGACGACCTCCTTGGCCTCCTTCAGGCCAAGGTTGGTGAGCTCACGGACGGCCTTGATGACCTGGATCTTGTTGTCGCCGAAGCCCTCGAGCACGACGTCAAACTCGGTCTTCTCCTCGGCCTCAGCAGCGCCAGCAGCGGGAGCGGCGACAACAGCGGCAGGAGCAGCGGCGGAAACGCCAAAGGTGTCCTCGATAGCCTTGACGAGCTCGGAAGCCTCGAGAAGGGTCATTTCCTTAAGAGCATCGATGATCTCATCGGTGGTAAGCTTAGCCATTTCTAAGTCCTTTCGGTTTCCGTGCGGATGCACGGAGATCAGTTAAAACACGACGCGAATGCGCCAGGGGTGCGGCGTTGCCGCCGCGGGTGAAAACAGCGACTAGGCTGCCTTCTGCTCGGAGACCTGCTGGATCGAACGAGCGAGACCAGAGGAAACGCCGTTAACGCAGACAGCGATGTCGCGAGCGAAACCGGAGATGAGACCGGCGATCTGGCCGAGAAGCTGATCCTTGGTGGGCAGCTCGGCGATAGCCTTAACATCATCAGCGGAAACGGCCTTGCCGTCGGAGATACCGCCCTTGATCTCAAGGACACCCTTGGACTTAGCGGAGAAGTCCTTAAGGGTCTTAGCGGCCTCGACCGGCTCGGTCTCGTAGAACACATAAGCGACGGGGCCGGCGAGGATCTCGTCGAGCTCGGGCTGCTCCTGGTTCTTGAGAGCGATCTTGACCAGGTTGTTCTTGTAGACCTTCATCTCGGCGCCACACTCGCGAAGCTGATGACGCAGCTCCTGAGCCTGCTTAACCGTCAGACCGTTGTAGTTGACGACGAACAGACCGGCGTTCTCGGCGATACGGGACTCGATCTCTGCAACCTTGTCGATTTTGTACTGCTGGGGCATGAATTACACCTCCTCGAATTCTTTCCGGGCACGGTCCGCCACAAGGACGTGACGGGGGCATGTCCAAAAAGAAAGCCCCCGCGCTGCATGAGCGACGGGGGCGAGAAGACATATCTACTCGACCACCTCGGCTGGCGGGATATCCCATTAAGCTCGCGGGCGATGCCCGTTTGCGCCGGCTGTCTCTGGCAGCGGATTCGTGCGTGAACCGAAAGTATTATGGCGGGGACCCCGGCGTCGGTCAACGGAAAACCGGGCTGCACACAATTCCACCATCCGGCACGCGCCGCCGAAGGCCAGGCGCAAGGTTTTCGCTCGGTCAAGTCCTGGCTCGCACGAAGAGCACATTAAGTGCTCTTCGGCTCGTGCGGAATCTACGAAAACCTTGCGCCTGGCCTTCGGCGGCGCGGCCTGCGTCAACTATGGGGCAGCCCGGGTTTTCGTTGGCTGACGCCCCCACGCATAACCCTTATGTCGGTGGGCTGATGTGTTGCATCCCTGAGGACTACAAAGTCGAAATGAAGGTGGACAGGCGATTTAGGCCTTCGTCCAGGTCTTTGTCGGAGACGCAGTAGCTTAAGCGGACGTGGCCTTCGGTGCCGAAACAGTCGCCTGGGACTAGGGCTACGTTTGCCTCTTTGATGGCTTTGATGCAGAAGTCTTCGCTGGTTAGGCCGTACTGTTTGATGCTGGGGAAGGCATAGAAGGCTCCCGCCGGTTCAACTACGTCGAGGCCCATGGCGTCTAAGGCTGCGAGTACGCGTTCGCGACGGGTTCGGTAGACTTCGAGCATGGGGGTGGGGTCGACGGTGAGGGCTCGAGTTGCGGCGTCCATTTCGAAGGAGACGGCACTCGACACTAAGTATTGGTGGGCCTTTGCGATCTCGGCGATGACGGGGGCTGCGGCTGCGAGCCAGCCCAAGCGCCAGCCGGTCATGGCCCAGGGTTTGGAGAAGCTCTCGATAACTACTGTCTGATCGCGAAGCTCTGGGTGGCGCTGGGCAAAGCGCTCGTAGCCATCCACATAGACTAGGCGGTTGTATACGTCGTCGCAGACCACGTAGATGCCCGCCTGCTCCGCTACGCGCGCCACGGCGTCGAGCGATGCCGCGTTAAGAATGCAGCCCGTGGGATTGTTGGGCGAGCAGATAACGATGGCCTTGGTCGCCGGGGTCACACAGGCGCGAAGCGCTTCCTCGTCAATCTGGAATTGCGCAGGCTCCGTATCCAAAAAGACCGCTTTGGCGTGATTGGCCACGACGATGCTCTCGTACAGGCCAAAGGCCGGCGTGGGGATGATGACCTCGTCGCCGGGGTTGAGCATGGCCATAAATGTTGCCGACAGGGCCTCGGTCGCGCCGTCGGTCAGAATGACCTCGTCGGCAGAATACGTAAGGCCCGCATCCCCCATGTAGGCAGCCAGCGCCTCGCGCAGGGCAGGGCGACCGTTGTTGGGCGGATAATGCGTGTCACCGCGATTGAGCGAGGCCGTCACCTCAGCGCTAATCACATCGGGCGTGGGAAAATCGGGCTCGCCGAGCGCGAGCGCAATGCATCCCGGATGCTGCGCGGCGAGTGCGTTGATCCGGCGGATGCCGGAGGGCTTGAGCGTGGCAAGCGAGGTATTCATGGGCAGACGCATGGCGTTCCTTTCGTAAGGGTTGCACTAGGATAGCGCGGCGGAGCGCCACCAGACGGTGTAACCTAAACGGAAACCAACCGGAAAGGAGGTGGCATGGAGACGACCGCACGCGGCGATGTACCAAAAACGTTGCAAACCATTGCGTATATCAGCATTCCCAATAGCGCCGATCTTGAGTTTTTGCTCTGGGACCTGCAGGATGCCATCGCTGCCTATGCTCAGCTTTCTGGCACCGCGCTCCCCCGCCCGGTTGATTTGGAGGCGGATGACACCGGTGCAGTCGATGGCATGGTGCTCGCTGTTGATGATGCATTTGACGATGAGGCTATGATCGCTGTCGAGCAGATACTCGATCGCCTTGGAAATACAGAGACACGCGTCTATGTCGTCGTCCAGGCCCTGTCCAAAAACGCCAAGCAGGCGGACGAAGTCCTCGACCGCCTATACCGGGCATGTATTCTACGTGACCTGCCATGGTGCGACGGCGTTGTCATCTGTGCTGGCAGCGGCATCGCAGCGCTTCGCCATTCCCCGCGTATGGGCCTCTTGCGCCGGCCGTTTTCGGAGGCCCTGGACAAGCTCGTAGGTGCCGTGCGCATGGGTTGCTCGGTTGAGCATGCGCAGCGACTTGGCGGCGGCAATGCCGAAAGCGTCGATGCCGGCGGCATGGTGCGCGCCAAACCCGCGCTGCCCGCACCGGTCTGGCATGCCATCATGAAATGCCTCGGCACTCGCGCCCAATCAGATATCTAAATTACAGAGCACCCCAGTCAACGGCCTCGCGCCAGCGCTCGACGAGGCGTTCCAGGCGCCACGCCGCATTGGCGGGACTTGTCGACGGCAGAACGATGGCCGGCAGCCCGGTGCGTTCTTGTAGATAGCGCTTGTAGAGCCGGCCAGCTGCACCACCGTTGCATATCACCTGCTCAATGGGAGCTGCGCCGGCAATGCGCTCGACATGCGCCGGAACGACGTTTTTGATGCTGGCGTCACTCGAACCCTTGATGTCGCAGCTCTCGATCACATCCCACAGGGCCACACCGCCGTTGAGCAGCATAGCCCGCTTGGCGGCAATCGAGGCATCGAGCGTCGCGGGCTCGCCGCTCGCCAAAGAGTCTCCCTCGTTGGGCGGCACGAGCGCACCGAGGCACGCGGCCATCACGCGCCAAAAGCGGTTCTGCGGATTGCCATAGTAGAAGGCATTGGCACGCGAGAGCACCGAGGGAAACGACCCCAGCACCAAAACGCGCGAGCGCTCGTCAAACACGGGCTCAAACCCATGCTCAATATGCTGATAGCCCTCGTCGGACGCAGCCACGAGCTAGGCCCTCAACAGATAACGCACCTCATAGGGCGCGAGTTCAAGGGAGCCCGACAGCTCGACCGTGGGCGCACCGTCGGCAAGCAGGTCGACGAAGGAGCCGTTGAGTTCGCCGGCTCCAAAGGTATAGGGCTCGTTCACGGCATTTACCGCCACGAGCACCGTCGCGTCGTCGCAGACGCGCTCGAACAGCAGCTGCTTGTTCTGGATCACCACGTTGCGATAGGCACCATAGTTGAGGGCGCGAGCCGCCGCGTCGTTTGCCGAGCGTAGGTGCGCAAGCTGCTTGATGAAGGCCGTCAGCTCGCTGGGCGCAGGCTCATCGAGCGCAGGACGTAGTGCCCAATCACCATCGGAGCCGCCCTTTTCGCCGGCAATCCCCCACTCGCTACCGTAGTAGACGCACGGAATGCCCGGCATGCCAAAGAGCATGCCGTAGGCGGGGCGCAGGCAGGACTTGTCCGTCAGGATGCTCGCCAGGCGCGGCACATCGTGGTTGTCAACAAACGACAGCAGGTGTTTGCCGCGGTAGATGCACCACGGGTCGCCGCCAAACTGGCGGTGCAACGAATGGGCGATCTCGAACATGTTGACCGAGTTAAAGCTGGAGTACAGGCCCTTGTAGCACTCGTAGTTGGTGCAGGAGTCGAGCATCTCGTCGTTGACGATCTGGTTGTAGTCGCCGTGGAGCGTCTCGCCGATCAGTACGAAATCGGGTTTGAGCTCACGGGCAAAGCTATGCAGACGACGCATGAAATCGCGGTCGAGCATGTAGGCGACGTCCAAGCGCAGACCGTCGACGCCAAAGACTTCGGTCCAGCGACGCACGGACTCGAGCAGGTAATCGACCACGGCGGGATTTTGCAGGTTGAGCTTCACAAGCTCAAAATGGCCCTCCCAGCCCTCGTACCAAAAGCCGTCGCCGAAGCACGAGTCACCGTCGAAGCTGATGTGGAACCAGTCCTTGTAGGGCGAGTCCCACTTGCGCTCCTGCACATCGCGGAAGGCCCAAAAGCCGCGACCGACGTGGTTGAAGACGGCATCGAGCACCACACGGATGCCGTGGGCATGCAGCGTCTCACACACGGCGGCAAAGTCGGCATCCCCACCCAGGCGGCGGTCAATATGGCGCAGGCTGCGCGTGTCGTAACCGTGGCTATCAGACTCGAGCGGCGGATTGATGAGCGCAGCGCCGATGCCGAGCTCTTGCAGGTAATCGGCCCATTGGGCGATTTTCATGATGGGGGCATCGGGGTTGGGTGCAGTGCCGGCAGCTTGGGCGAGCTCATCCTCGGCAACGGGGGCGGCGTTTTCGCGCGGAGCTCCGCAAAAGCCCAGCGGATAGATCTGATAGAACGCCGTCTCGTATGCCCACATAGCAACCTCCCGGTAAGCTCAACACAACGACATCCATTGTATGCCCGGCTTGTATCCTCTTCCCCAAAATAAGTTGCGGTGGAATAGTTCCTGCTTGGGCCTTCAGAAGCCTTAAACAGGAACTATTCCACCGCAACTGATGAGGGAACGTGATTAGGCGATAGGCTTTGCGCGACGGATGGCCGGGAACATCACCGTGATGGCAAGGATGACGCCCACGGCAGCGATCGCACCGCCCGCGCAGCCGATCCAGGCGATACCGGGGCCCGAAACCACGGCTCCGCCGATCGCGGTACCCGTGCCGATACCGAGGTTGAACAGGCCCGAGAAGATCGACATGGCGACGGCCGACGAATCTGCCGGCGTGTGCTTGATGAGCTCGGCCTGAAACGCCACGTTAAAGGCCGTGGCGCAGCAACCCCACAGTGCGCAGACGGCAAGCACTGTCACGAGCGACGATGCGGCCGGCCCCATGAGCAGCAGGGCCACCGGCACGCCGGAGAGCGTGATAGCCAAGAACGGGAAGCGATGCCCATCGAACAGGCGGCCGAACAGCCAGCTTCCGAGCAGACCGGAGCAGCCGAACGCCGTCAGCGTCATGGTGATAGCGCTTGCGTCGACATGGGCGACCTGAGCCAGGAAAGGCTCGATATAGCTGTAGCTTGCGTAATAGCCGGTCGCCATGAAGACCGTGACTGCGTAGAGCGCGATGAGGAGCGGGTTCTTGAGCAGCTCGGGCAGCTGTTGGACGGTAAAGCGCTCCCCCGCCGGCATGGCCGGGAACACCGCTGCCTGGTAGACGGCCGCGATGGCTGAGAGGCCCCCGACCACGGCAAACGTCATGCGCCAGCCCACGGCCAAGCCAATGGCGCGGCCGAGCGGCAGGCCAAAGATCTGCGCGATGGACGAGCCCGTAGCGATCATGCTGATGGCGAGCGCCCCATGGCGTGTGTCAACCAGGCGCGACGCCATGATCGAGGCGACTGACCAGAACACGGCATGTGCGCAAGCGACCACCAGGCGCGCGCAGACCAGGATGGGATAGGTCGGCGCCACAGCGGACAGAAACTGGCCCAACGAAAACACGGCCAGCACGCCCAGCAACATCCGCTTGAACTCAAAGCGCGAGGCAAACACCATAAGCGGCAGCGACAGCAGCATGACGCCCCAGGCATAGACCGAGATCATGATGCCCGCCTGGGCCTCGGTGAGCGAAAACGATGCAGCGATGTCGGTCAGCAGGCCGATGGGCATGAACTCCGACGTGTTGAACACGAATGCGCAGCAGGTGAGCCCGATAAGCGGGAGCCACTGCTTGAGCGTGATGCCGTCTTGCCTTGCCTGACTCATATATAACATCTCCAATCATTTTGAGCGGAGGCGATTATATAGCAACGGTCCCGCATCCGTCAGTAACGGACATGGGACCGAAACAATTCGATACACAGAGGTTGCGCCGTCAATACATAACTAAGCCAGCCCCAGCAATATGCCCGCCGAATGCACGACAAACGCCACGATCCAGGCGACCGTCACTTGAAACGCGAACACGGCAACGGCATAGCGCGCGCCCAACTCGCTCCTGACGGCGCCGATGGCCGCCACGCAAGGCGGGTACAGCAGTGTAAAGACCAGGAACACGTAGGCGGTAAACGGCGAAAACATGGTCGACAGTGCCGCGGGCGAGGTTGCACCCAAAAGCACCGTGAGGGTCGAGATAACACTCTCCTTGGCGATAAGTCCGGTAACGAGCGCCGTGGATGCACGCCAGTCGCCAAACCCAAGCGGCGCCAGCGCCGGCGCAATGATGCTGCCGAGGCCCGCAAGCAGGCTTTGCGACTGATCGGCGACCACATTAAAGCGGATATCGAACGTCTGAAGGAACCAGATGACCACGGTAGCGGCAAAGATAATGGTAAAGGCCTTGGTAATAAAATCCTTGGCTTTATCCCATGCCAGCATCACTGTCGTCTTGACCCTCGGCAGGCGGTAATTGGGGAGCTCCATGATAAACGGCACCGGGTCGCCCTTAAATGCCGTGCGGTTGAGCACCAAAGCCGCGATGCAACCGACCGCAATGCCAATCAAATAGAGCGAGACCATGGCAGGGACCGTCGCCTGCGGGAAAAACGCCCCGCACAGCAGGCCGTAGACCGGCAACTTGGCCGAGCAGCTCATGAACGGCGTGAGCATGACCGTCATCTTGCGGTCGTGCTCGGATGGGAGCGTACGGGTCGACATGATAGCCGGCACGGTGCAGCCAAAACCGACGAGCATGGGCACAAAGCTGCGGCCCGACAGGCCAAAGCGACGAAGTACCTTATCCATGACAAAGGCCACGCGCGCCATGTATCCGGAGTCTTCCAGAATGGAGAGGAACAAAAAGAGCACGACGATAATCGGCAGGAAGGTCAGCACGCTGCCCACACCCGTAAGCACACCGTCAACGGCCAGCGAGCGCACCACGTCGTTGGTGCCGAACGCCTTGAGGCCCGCATCGGCCGAGGCGATGATGGCAGCGATGCCGTCCTCCATGAGTCCCTGCAACGCCGCGCCGATCACGCCAAACGTCAGCCAAAAGACGAGACCCATGATCAGCAGAAACGCCGGAATGGCCGTATAGCGACCCGTCAGAATGCGGTCGATCTTGACGGAGCGCACGTGCTCGCGGCTCTCGTGCGGCTTGACGACACAGCGCCCACACACGTCGCCGATAAAGCTAAAGCGCATATCGGCCAGCGCGGAAAGGCGGTCGGTGCCGGCCTCGCCCTCCATCTGGGTAATGATGTGCTCGATGGCGTCGAGCTCGTTACGGTCCAGGTGAAGCGCCTCGGTTACCAGCTCGTCGCCCTCAACTAGCTTGGTCGCCGCAAAACGCACGGGAATGTGCGCCGTCGCGGCATGGTCCTCGATAAGGTTGGCGATGCCGTGGATGCAGCGATGCAGTGCACCGCCGTCTGGGCCATCGGGTGCGCAGAAGTCCAGGCGGCCGGGACGCTCGCGGAAACGCGCCACATGCAGGGCATGGTCCACCAGCTCGCCGATACCCTCGTTGCGTGCGGCGCTAATGGGAACGACCGGCACGCCCAGCAGACTCTCGAGCAGGTTGACGTCCACGGCGCCACCGTTGGCCGTCACCTCGTCCATCATGTTGAGCGCGATGACCATGGGGCGGTCGAGCTCCATAAGCTGCAGCGTCAGGTACAGGTTACGCTCGATGTTGGTAGCGTCGATGATGTCGATGATGGCATCGGGATGCTCATCCAGGATAAACTGGCGGCTCACGATCTCCTCGCCCGTGTACGGCGACAGGGAGTAAATACCGGGCAAGTCGGTAACGCTCGCCTCGGGGTGGTTACGGATAGCGCCGTCCTTGCGGTCGACCGTCACGCCGGGAAAATTACCGACATGCTGGTTGGAGCCCGTCAGCTGGTTAAACAGCGTGGTCTTGCCGCAGTTTTGGTTGCCGGCGAGGGCAAAATGAAGCGGCGCGCCCTCGGGCACGGCCGTTTTTGCCGCACGGGGCGAATACGTCCCCTCGCCGAGTGCCGGGTGCTCCGTCGTGCCGATTGCGGCGTTAGCGCGCGGACCCGTATCGGTGTCGTGAACACCCACGAGCTCAATCCGTGCGGCATCGTCCTTGCGCAGCGTCAACTCGTAGCCACGCAGGCGAATCTCAAGCGGGTCGCCCATAGGGGCGTACTTCATCATGGTGACTTCGGTGCCCGGTGTTAGGCCCATGTCCAAAATATGCTGTCGGAGTGCCTGGTCGTCCGATGCCACCGATGCGACAACGGCGTCCTTTCCAATCTCGAGTGTATCGAGTCTCACGTCCGTGTTCCTCCCCCGGCGCCCACAGGGCGTTGCATTTTGTTTACCATGGCTAACCGTTTGCCATGGCTAACCAATTGTAATCATGCATGATAGCGCGAACACGCAACGATGTTCAATCAACAGATTGGTGCAATGGGAATTCTGGGCCGTGGTTTCCCAGACGGGCCTGCTGCGAAAACTGTATCCCACTACTCAGGCGAATTCCGGTCCCCAATTTCCCGATGGGGCCTCCTGGGGAAACTGCATCCCACTCCGAAACGCTAAAACGGGATGGGCTTTCCGACTGAGGCATCTAGCGGAAAGCCCATCCCAGAATCGGCGGCCGAAACGGGCCACGATTTCCCAAACGGGCCTCTAGCGGAAACTGCGTCCCGGAATAGGCACTCAGACTGAGACGTATTTTCCCGATCGAGCCCCTCGGGGAAACTGCGGCCCGGAATCTGCGCCCAAAACGGGACGCGGTTTCCCCAAGGACCGAATCAGCCGCCCGCCCCTCGTCAAAATCATCCGCTTTCCTCTGTCGCATGCAGAACATCCAAGGAGTGTCCCAGAGTGCCGGCACAATAGGAACGTCCCCAGCTGCCGGCAGCATTTCGCCGCAACTGCAAAAACCCGCGCGGGCAATCGTAGTCACCTGCGCGGGTTTAGTGGGCGCTCACAAAGGTACGTTACAGAGGCCCACGTCAGTTATGGATTACCGAACGGCACCGGCATGGATTACCGAACGGCACCGGCACGCGATGCCTCAGTCGGCGTACCAAGCGATGAAGCTTGCCGCAGTCCTAGACAATCGGCGCAATGCCGGCAAAGTGCAGATACAGCGAAATGATTGCCACGACAATGACCACCGCTGCGATCAGCTTGTCGTGCAGATGCGGAAGCACCGGCTTACCGCGGCCTCGCTCACCCAGCATATAGACGGGAATGGCCGGAGCAAAAAGAATCGTCGTGATCATAACGCCCTGGAGACCAGTCGACCACACCAGGAACAATGTGTAGATGAAGCCGAGTGTACCGAAGAAGCGGGCTTTGCCGACGCTTGGCGCATGCGGACCATCCAGATATTCATTCTTCCAGCCGATCACCATGTAGTAGGCTGCCGAGCACACGTACGGAACTAGGATCGTATTGACCGCGCAGCTGTAGAAAAACTGGTAGGTGCTCGCCGCCACATACGACACAATCAAGAAGAGCTGCGTGATACCGGAGCTCACGAGAATCGTTACCACCGGGGCATCATGCGTGTTCGTCTTGGCAAACGCCAGCGGGAAGGAACCCTGGCGCGCCGCCTCGAACGGCGTCTCGGATGCAATGATGACGTAGCCCAGCATCGCGCCGACCAGCGAGAGAATAACGCCAAGGTTTACGATGGCAGCGCCAACAGGACCGATTGCGCGCTCGAGAATTCCCGCCATGGAGGGCGTTGCGAGCTGCGCCATCTCCTCGCGCGGCATAATGCCAAGCGACAGCATCGAGATAATCAGATACAGCGTGAACACAGCCGCAAATCCAAGCGCCGTCGAGCGACCTACGTCGCGCACATACTTTGCACGGCCCGAGATGACGACGGCACCCTCGATGCCCGTGAAGACCCAAACAAGGGCAATCATGATCGAGACAACCTGCTCGCCAAAGCCAGGACCCGCCGGCTCTCCCCAGAAGTTGTCCATAAAGATATCGACGTTGAACTTACCCAGGAGCACAATGCTCAGCACAAAGAGTCCCAGCGGCACCAGCTTCGCCAAGGTGACGATCGTGTTAATGCCCGCGGCCTCTTTAACGCCACGAAGTACAAGCGCGGTAAGGAACCACAGGAACACGCTTGCGCAGATGATGGAAAGCAGATTGTTGCCCGCGCCAAACGCAGGGAAGAAATAGCCCAGCGCGCTAAACAGCAAGAGCGCAAAGCTCACGTTGGAAAGGCATGCGCTGATCCAGTAACCCCAGGCGGAGTTGAAACCAATGTAATCGCCAAAACCGGCCGCAGCGTATGCATAGATACCGCCGGTCAGATCGGGACGGGCCTGAGACAATCCGTTGAACACCATCATCAGCGCAAAGACGCCGATAAAGCAAATTCCCCACGATACGATGACCGCGCCGGTATTGGCTCCCCCGCCATATCGCCGGCAAGAGAGAAGATACCGCCGCAAATGCTCGCGGTGATAACCATCATGGTCAGACGAAAGAGATCGAGGCCATTAGGGTCGATAATCTCATCGTTTTGAGCTTTAGAGGCCATTGTATGTGCACCCCCTTCATCATGTGATCGAACGAAAGATGACCCGGACGTCCCGAATCGGGTGCCGGGCCATCGGTCAAGCGATCATCAGACTGTTACAGCTATCGCGTTAGAAGCGCAGCGACAGGCAAGAAAGGCCACCGTCGACCTTGCGATACTCGGAGGTATCGACGACGAGCGTCTTGTAGCCCAGATCCTGCACGGCCTTGAGCACGGTCGGATAGCCCTCGGCAACGATGACCGTACCGTTGACCCAGATGCAGTTAGCGCCATAGGCTTCGTCCTCGGGCACGACAATCTTGTTGTACTGGGCAAAGTCGGGCTTATCGATGAACTCGCCGGAGACGAGCATGTTGTTGTCCTCGATGTAGTTGACGCCCGTCTTGAGGTGCAGGACCTCCTCCAGCGGAACCTCGGAACCCTCGAGGCCCCAGCCCTCGAGAATCTCGCAGAACTGGCGAATGCCCTCTTCATTGGTGCGAGCGGAGCGACCGACATAGAAATGATCGCCGACCATCATGACGTCGCCGCCGTCGAGCGTGCCGGGAGAAACAATGTGCTTGACATGCTCGTCGTCAAAGAAGCGACGGACGACCGGCTCGATCTCGTCCTTCTCGCCGTTGCGGCTGTCGGCACCGGGGTTGGTAATAATGGCGCCGCAGCGAGTGATGACGGCCGGATCCTCGACGAAGCAGCTGTCGGGATACTGCTCGAGGGCAGGCAGCACCGACACGTCCACGCCACACTGCTCGAGCGCATGCTCATAATCGTAGTGCTCCTCGATGGCGCGCTCGTAGATAGGCTGGCCAAGCTCGGGTGCGCTCGTGATGCCATTGCTCAGGGACTTGCCGGGACGACGGATGATGACGTGGCTGAACTTGGTCATGATGATCCTCCTTGGATCTCTCAGCAGAGGCGGGACTTCCTTGTGTCCGCCTTCCTTTCGATGGCTTAATCATAGGGCGGTTTTCCTGTTTTGTATATTGTATACAATCCTGAACGGTAGGTAATCCTCGGTGAGCGTATCCTTACGTATCGGCGCAAAGTAGTATGATTTAGCTGGTCGTTCTATAATTCAACTGAACTGTTTAAGTGAAATGTATTTAATTTTAGAAATATACAGTTAAGGAACATAAGCTCATGGAAACGCTCAGAAGGCCCCTGAAGGACCACGTATACGACTATATTTCGAGCCGTATTGACGCCGGCGAATTGTCCGCCGGCGACCGGCTGAGCGAGCAGACGATCTGCGATGCCATGGGCGTGTCGCGCACGCCGGTCCGCGAAGCGCTCATCCAGCTGGCAAGCGATGGCTACCTGGACAATCTCCCCCGCCGCGGATTCCGCGTCCGTGGGTTCGATCAGCAAAACGCCGTTGAAGTCTTTGAGATTATGGGACCGCTCGACGGGCAGGCCGCATATCTCTCCTGTCCGAACCTAACCGACGATGACATTACGCAGCTGAAATTTCTCGTCGGCTCTATGGACCTCGCGATCCAAGGCGGTCTCATCCGAAAGTACGACGACATTCAGCGAGACTTTCATCTGACGTACTTCAACCGCTGCGGCAACGACCGTCTGCGCGATATGATCTCGCAGCTCGAGCGCTGCTTTATCAAGCGCGATTACGAGACTGTCGACCAGGAGACGGCGTGCAAACTGCTCAACAAAGCCAACAACGAACATGCCCATATTCTTGAGTTGTTCGAAGCACGAGATGCGACGGGCGTGCGCGACTACGTTCGCGATGTCCATTGGAACACAGAAAACGCCCAGTTCACCGTCTGGTAGGGAAGCAACAAGGGACAACGTCGGTCTTAAACCTTGGCGCCAGCACCGCCCAAACTGATCCGTTTTCCTCCGTCCCCGAGGGATCATTTGGAAAGCGCATCCCACCATCCGGGCGGATTCCGGGATACCGTTTCCCGATGGGGCCTCTCGGGGAAACTGCATCCCGGAATCCGCGCCCAAACCGGGACGCAGTTTCCGGGCGGGGCATCAAAACCAAAGTTGCGGTGGAATAGTTCCTGCTTGGGCTGGTTGAGGCCTTAAATAGGAGCTATTTCACCGCAAGTTATTGAGGGGATGTCCGTCCTCTTACAGATGGCGCTCCAGAAAGCGGAAGGCCAGACGGATCCAGGGACGGACGGAAGCCTGCTTGTCCTCGTTGTCGACCGCGGTATTGGCGTTGCCGAGCGAAAGGCCGTGACCGCCCTGGTCAAAGACGTGCATCTCGCATGCAACACCCTCCTCGGCCATGCGCTGCACAAACGGATAGACCTGCGCGACCGGCGCCGTCTTGTCGTCCGAAACGCCCCACACAAAGGTCGGGGGCATCTGGCGCGAAACGTGCGTGGTAGGGCAAATGTCGGTCAGGTGCTCATCGGTCGCCTCGCCGCCCGTCACCATCGACAGATAGTCGTTGAGCAAATCGCGCCCCGTCTTGCCACCCGTCTTGGGCACGCGCAGGTCGATGCGCGGGTCGCGCGTCTGCATATCGCGCACATAGGCAAGGTCGAGCAACGGATAGCCCAGCACCACGGCGTCGGGACGAATATCCTCCGGACGAGCCCCGGCAAGGCCCGCGAAGGGTCCGGTCTTCCACTGCGTTGCCAACGAGGCGCAGATCATGCCGCCCGCCGAGAAGCCCACGATGCACACGCGCTTGGGATCGACATGCCACTCGTCGGCGTTGGCACGCACGGTAGCGACCATCTTGGCGAGGTCCGCCTGCGGGTGCGGAAAGCTCACGTCGCCCGTGCCACTCGTCACATAGTTGAGCACAAAGGCCTGGTAGCCGCGGTCCAAAAACGCAAACGCCACCGGGTCCTGCTCGTGCGGAGCGATATGCGTAAACCCGCCTCCGCCGCAGATGATCACCGCGGGGCGGCGGCCATTGGGCTTGTCGGGCAGCGGCTCGGCACCCAGATACGTAAACGTCGCCGGATAATCCTCGGTCGGCTCCTCGCCCCACAGCGCATGGTTCTCAATAATCATAGGTGCTCCCTCCGTGCGATTCGCGCGCACTCGTTTTTCGCACCTTAGCGTACCCCACTTGAGCCCGTGGCGCAGAAACACCCCCGCAATAAGTTGGCCTTCAACTGATATATCACAAAATCGCTGTTCAGAGGTATCGTTAGGCAGCGTAAAATAGGGGCGCTGACCGTGCTGGGAAACACGTACGAAACGTTTCCGGCAAACCACACGCGTGCAACATGCGCGCCTGATACGTTGGAGGCATCTATGGGTCTGCTCGATTCGCTCAAGTCCACGTTCACTTCGTCGGGCGAGGCGTCCGTTCCGCCCGCAGCAAGCTTCGCCACCCGCGAAGGCGTCATCTACGCTCCCGTCAACGGCGTGCTCGTCAATCTGAGTGAAGTTCCCGACGAGACCATCGCCTCGGGCATGCTCGGCCAGGGTTACGGCATCGAGCCCATTACCGGCACCATTTACGCCCCCGCCAACGGCCGTATCGGCGCCACCACCGTCACCAACCACTCCATCGGCATGATTACCGAGGACGGCCTACGCGTGTTCATCCATGTTGGCCTGGGCACCGTGGAAATGAACGGCAAGGGTTTTGCCCGCTTTGTCGAGATGGGCGATGTGGTCAAGGCCGGCCAGCCGCTCATCAGCTTCGACCGCGACGCCATCAAAGCCGCCGGCCACGAGGACATCGTGACCGTCATCGTCTCTGAGCTCGACCGCCTCAAGAGCATCGACCACGTCGGCGAGTCTGGCACGCTTATCGGCGGCAATCCGCTCGTCAAGCTTGGCGACCCGCTGCTGGTTGCCAAGACCAAGTAGCCGAGCATTATCGCATAAAGGCTCAACCACCCGTGCATCTTTGCCGCACCTGTGTTGTTGTTTTTGCCTATGTAGAGGTTCTGAAACGTTTCTATATAGGCAGCTAAGCATCAACGCAGGTGCGGCTTTTGCGTAGCGAGGCATCGCCCCGCGGCATGTTGTTCAACCGCACGAACCCCCTTCCTTTGTCCGCGCAGAGCGCTAGACTGCTAGGTCGACATTGGAGGAAGATCGATGCAAAACACACCCACGGACGCCGCACATGCCGCGCCTCAACGCAACCAACGCATCGTCGCGCTCGACGGGCTCCGCGCCCTCGCCATCGCCGGCGTCGTCCTATATCACCTTCGCCCCAGCCGCCTGACCGGCGGTTTTTTGGGCGTTACGCTCTTCTTTACGCTGAGTGGCTATCTCGCCACCAAAAGCATTATGCGGGCCACGGCACGCGACGGATTCTCATACCCGCGCTATATCTGCCGCCGCATTGCGCGCATGATGCCGCCAATCGTCGTGACCATCGCGCTTACCGCCGTCGCCACCTACATCGCAGCCCCGAGCCTACTCCCTAAGGTGCAGCAGGACGCCCTGCCATCGGCACTCTTTTTGAGCAACTGGTTCTACATCTTCCGCAACGTCTCGTATTTCGCCGCCGCGGGGCTCCCCTCGCCGCTCACGCACCTGTGGTTCTGCGCTGTCACCATGCAGTTCTATCTGGTATGGCCGGTCATCCTTATGGCACTGTGCAGCAAAACCAGGTCGCGCAACACCGCCATCGGCATCACGATCGCATTCGCGCTTGCATCGACGGCAACCATGGTCCTCATGTTTAATCCCACCGCCGACACATCGCGCGTCTACTACGGAACCGACGCCCGTGCCGCCGAGCTTCTATGCGGAGCCTTAGCCGCCATCGCCGCGCCGCGTCTGCGCGAGATGCTGAGCGGTGAAATCCATATCCCCGGCGCCAACAAGGGCATCTCAAAGGTCAACGCGATTTCTATCGCGTGGCTCGTTGCCGTTATAGCCGGCGCACTCATGCTGACCGGAGAGAGCGCTTGGCTCTACCGCGGCGGCTTTTTGCTGTTTGCCCTGCTCACCGGACTCCTCATCATCTGCGTGCAGAATACGGAGTGCATCGTGCGCCGTCTGTTGTCGGTCAAGCCGCTCGTCTGGCTGGGCCAGCGCTCGTTCTCGGTCTATCTGGTGCACTATCCCCTACTGCTTCTTATGAACCCCGCAACCCGCACTACCCGCATCGCCTGGTGGGAGCAGGTATTACAGCTTGTACTGATCCTTGCGGTAGCCGAGGTTTTCTATCGCCTCGTCGAACGTCCTTGGTCCCGCAAGCCGGCCCAACAGGACAGCACGGCAAGAAAGCACGTCCTCGCGCCCGCCATGGTGCTCCCCGCGCTTGGCGCCGTATGCGTCGCCGCACTTGCCTTCGCGCCGCTTGACTGGGCAGGCATCGCCACCGCCCGCGCCGAGCAACTCCGTCCCGAGCTTGCCCAGAACGCGACCTCCGCCCAGGACAACGGAGCCAACGACAAGGGCGCCGAGCCCGCATCCGGCAAAGATTCCCAGCCCAGCGACACCGCATCCGAAGACGCCACCAAGCAAAAACCCAAAGAGGGACCTATCGCCGAAAAGGTCCCGAAGAACCTTGACTGGAAGAGCTTTACCTACGACGAGGCGACCGGAACCTGCGACGCCCGCGTGCTCATGATCGGCGACTCGGTCACCGCAGGTGCCCAACCTGGCATTCAGGCGGTGCTTCCCAACGCGTACATCGACGGCGTGGTGAGCCGCCAGTTCTACACCTTCCAGGATGTCTACGCGCAGGACATCGCCAACTACGATCCAAGCGTGGTCATCTGCGCGCTTGGCACCAACGGCCTCATCCGCGACCCTCAGCAGGTGCAGGACGTGATCAATGCCGTGGGCGGCAAACCCATCTACTTTGTGACCGTGCGCGTGCCGCTCGAGCTACAGGACCGCAACAACCAGACGATCCGCGACGTATGCGCCCAAAACGACAACGCCGGCGTCATCGACTGGAACGGCGCCTCGGAGGGCCACAGCGAATACCTTGTCGACGACGGCACACACCTCACCCAGGCGGGAATCGACACCTACGCAGCCCTCATACGCCAAGCCATCTGCGGACACTAGGCACCGCAAAATCGGCGCTTGCGCGGTGCCCACGTCACGCCCATACATCACGCCTGACGTTTTGCTACGCCCCCACTCGCGGGTTAGAATGGTTAACTGTTTGGAAATAATCCGTACAACCGTTATGGGAGGATACGTGAACCGCACCAAAATCGCGCAGCTCTATGCCGATGCCGAGTCGCTCGGTGGCCAGACCGTCACCGTTGCCGGCTGGGTCAAGTCCGTCCGCGACATGAAGAACTTTGGCTTCGTTACGCTCAACGACGGCAGCTGCTTCCGCGACCTGCAGGTCGTCATGAACCGCGAGGCGCTCGACAACTACGACGAGATCGCCCACCAAAACGTCTCTGCCGCCCTCATCTGCACCGGCACCGTCAAGCTGACCCCCGATGCGCCCCAGCCCTTCGAGCTTTCTGCCACCTCCATCGAGGTCGAGGGCGTCAGCGCCCCGGATTACCCGCTGCAGAAAAAGCGCGCAACCGTCGAGTTCCTGCGCACCCAGCAGCACCTGCGCCCGCGCACCAACCTGTTCCGCGCCGTGTTCCGCATCCGCTCTGTCGCGGCTGCCGCCATCCACCGCTTCTTCCAGGAGCAGGGCTTTGTCTACGTCAACACCCCCATCATCACCACGAGTGACTGCGAGGGCGCCGGCGAGATGTTCCGCGTGACCACGCTCGACCCCAAAAACCCGCCCCTCACCGAGTCCGGCGAGGTCGACTGGAGCCAGGACTTCTTTGGCAAGCATGCGAGCCTCACTGTGTCCGGCCAGCTCAATGCCGAGAACTTTGCCATGGCCTTTGGCGACGTGTACACCTTTGGCCCCACCTTCCGCGCCGAAAACTCCAACACCACGCGCCACGCCGCCGAGTTTTGGATGATTGAGCCCGAGATGGCCTTCGCCGACCTCAACGACTACATGGATAACGCTGAGGCCATGCTCAAGTACGTTCTTAAGGACGTTATGGCCACCTGCCCCGACGAGCTCAACATGCTCAACAAGTTCGTGGACAAGGGTCTGATCGAGCGTTTGAACCACGTGGCAAACTCCGACTTCGCCCGCGTTACCTACACCGAGGCCGTCGAGATCCTGGAGCAGGCGGTGGCTGCCGGCCACAAGTTCGACTACCCCGTCAGCTGGGGCATCGACCTGCAAACCGAGCACGAGCGTTTCCTGACCGAGGAGCACTTTAAGCGCCCGACCTTTGTAACCGACTACCCGGCGGAGATTAAGGCGTTCTACATGCGCATGAACGAGGACGGCAAGACCGTCGCCGCCGCCGACTGCCTGGTTCCCGGTATCGGCGAGATTATCGGCGGCTCCCAGCGCGAAGAGCGCCTGGATCTGCTCGAGGCCCGCATCAAGGACCTGGGCATGAATCCCGAGCAGTACAAGTACTACCTTGACCTGCGCCGCTACGGTTCCTGCAAGCACGCCGGCTACGGCCTGGGCTTCGAGCGCTTGGTCATGTATCTGACCGGCGTGGGCAACATCCGCGACGTCCTGCCGCACCCGCGCACCGTGGGCAACGCCGACTTCTAATCGCCATAGCGCCACCAAACGCGTTCCAGCGCATCACGCCAGCGCCTCTCGGCAAGCCGAGGGGCGCTTTTTTCAACAGCATCCGTCAAGCTTTTGGCAAGGTTTTGGTCAGTTAAGCAGGGTTGTTGAAAACTCGACCCGCCGTTTGCCGGCAACCATCAACCGTCCAAGGCGTCACGCGTCCTTGGCCAGGCTCCGCACCCTAGGCTCTGATCTGCCATCACCAAAAAAGGAAAGGACGTGGGCGCTATGACCGAAGCCGTTGTTGAAAACTACGAGACCACGACCAGGGGCTCCGCCTCGATGGCAGCCTATCGCGCCGTACGCATTCTGCAGCTCTTGAGCGAGAACACCGGCGAGGACAAGGCGCTGCTTTCCGACGAGCTGGTCGAGCTCCTCGCCCATCCCGACGACCCCGCCCGCATGCCCATCTCGGCGGCACGCCGCAGCATCTATACCTCGATATCTGCACTTCGTCACGCCGGATACGAAATCGACTATAAGCGCGGCGTGGGCTATCGGCTCCTCACCCGCCCGCTTGCTGACGAAGAGATCATACGGCTCCACGGCATGGTCATGCGCAACCGATCGACGCCCATAGCCATTCGAAAGAGCATGGCGCAGCACCTGGTCGCCATGGCGAGCGCCGATGTTCGCGACTATCTCGATATGCCCGAACCGGCACCGGCCGCCAACGACGCACCCGTCAAGACAACGCGTCCGTACGCCAAGCGTACCGACACGTGCGAACTCGTCGAACAGGCCATCGACCATGGAACAACTGTCAGCTTTGATATCACAAACGTCCTGACCCGAGGCGAAATCGAGGTGGTACGGATGACGGTCCGGCCCTTTGCCATCAGGCAGCGCGATGGCGTCTCGTATCTGCTGGGAACGGTCTACGACACCCGAGGCGCCGACGACACCCTGCGCACCGTTGAGGTCAGCCGCATGAGAAACGTCAGCACGCGTTTGCTCGACGGCAAGAAACTCTTTGCCGCGCTAGACGAAGAAGACAGCCCCGCACCCGCGGCATAAGCCCCGTTACCGTCCGTCGTTCCTCAGCACCGCCCATCCGGTTCAGTATTAAAAAACCCGCCAGGTTATTGTAAAAATGGACATCGGCGTTACTATAGTCCCACTTGCACTTTTTCCTAGTGCAGTGTTTCCAGCCATTTTTATACTGGGGGTAATGATATGAAGGACATCACCATCAGCCGCAGGAGCCTTCTTGTCTCCGCTGGCCTGCTCGCGCTCGCTCCGCTCGCCGGATGCGGCGGCAACTCTGGTTCCGGCTCCGCTGCCGCCGGTTCCGACTACACCATCGGCGTTCTGCAGCTTACCGAGCACTCCGCGCTCGATGCCGCCAACGACGGCTTCGTCAAGGCCATCAAGAAGAGCGGTCTCAAGGTCAAGATCGACCAGAAGAACGCCCAGAACGACCAGTCCACGTGTAAGTCCATTGCCGACAAGTTCGTAGGCGACGGCGTCGACCTGATCTATGCCATCGCTACGCCCGCCGCGCAGGCTGCCGCCGGCGCCACCGCTGATATCCCCATCGTTGGCTGCGCCATCACCGACTACGCCGCCTCGGGCCTGGTCCAGGACAACGACAAGCCCGGCACCAACGTCACGGGCGCTTCCGACCTCACCCCGGTCGCCGAGCAGCTCGAGATGATGCAGAAGGTCCTGCCCGACGTTAAGAAGGTCGGCCTGCTCTACTGCACTGCCGAGTCCAACTCCGACGTCCAGATCAAGGCCGCCAAGAAGGAGCTCGACAAGCTGGGCCTCGAGTACACTGACTTCACCGTCTCGAGCTCCAACGAGATTCAGTCCGTCGTCGAGTCTGCCGTGGGCAAGGTCGACGCGCTGTACTCCCCCACCGACAACACCATCGCCGCGGGTGCCTCGCAGGTCGGCCAGATCTGCAAGGAGAATAAGCTCCCCTTCGTGACCGGCGAGGAGGGCATGTGCAAGGCCGGCGGTCTGTTCACCCTCTCCATCAACTATGAGGACCTGGGCTACGCTGCAGGCGAGATGGCCGTCAAGATCCTGAAGGGCGAGGCCAAGCCCGAGGATATGCCGATCAAGCACCTCTCGAGCAAGGACCTGGTCGTCGTCAAGAACGACGAAATGGCCGAGGCCCTGGGCATCGACCTCTCCGCTCTGGACGCGTAACGGCATGCGCGGCGATGTGCCTAGGGCCCATACTCGCGCCGTTGCCGTGCTATTCAATATCTGAGCCACAGGGGCGGACGCCAAAGACCGGCGTTCGCCCTGCTTGTTACGGATGAGACAAAACATCCGGCCGCAGCTCTTTTATGCAGTGTTACCGCTATTATGGAAAATCACGTGTCCACCCTATCCTAGGAGGTATGAAGCATGCTCATTGCATTGCAGGGCGCCGTTTCGCAGGGCGTCCTCTGGGGCATCATGGTGCTCGGCGTGTTTATCACGTTCCGCCTGCTCGACATCCCCGATATGACCTGCGACGGCAGCTTTGCCCTCGGCGGCTGTGTTTGCGCCGTGCTCATCGTCAACAATAACGTCGACCCGCTGCTCGCCGTGCTAGCCGGCATGTGCGCCGGCGCCATCGCCGGCGCTGTCACGGGCATCTTGACCACCGTTTTTGAGATTCCTGCAATCCTCGCCGGAATCCTTACGCAAATCAGTCTGTGGTCCATCAACCTGCGCATCATGGGCAAATCCAACACGCCCATCCTTGCCAAGGGCACCATCTTCTCATCCGTCAGCCACATGACGGGTCTGCCGCAGTCCACTGTTGCCATTATCCTTGGCATTGTGCTGGCCGTGGCCATCGTCGCCATCCTGTACTGGTTCTTTGGTACCGAGATCGGCTCGGCGCTGCGTGCTACCGGCAACAACGAGTACGTGATCCGCGCCCTGGGCGTCAACACCAACTCCACCAAGATGATCGCCCTCGTGCTCTCCAACGCCCTTATCGGCCTTTCGGGTGCGCTCATCTGCCAGAGCCAGAAGTACGCTGACATTGGCATGGGCACCGGCGCCATCGTTATCGGTCTTGCCGCCATTGTTATCGGCGAGGTGCTCGGCCGCCTGCTGCCCGGCGGTCTAACGCAGTTCTCCGTCCGCCTGGCCTCTGCCGTCTTTGGCTCCGTGGTGTACTTCCTCATTCGCGCCATCGTGCTACAGCTGGGCATGGATGCCAACGACATGAAGCTGCTCTCCGCCGTGATTGTTGCCGTGGCCCTGTGCGTGCCCGTGGTTTGGGAGCGCTACAAGCTCCGCAGCTCCTATACGAGGGGAGATGAGGCAGATGCTTAAGCTCTCGCACGTCAAAAAGACCTTTAACAAGGGCACCGTCACCGAGAAGCGCGCGCTCACCGGCGTCGACCTCACCCTTAACGACGGCGACTTTGTGACCGTGATTGGCGGCAACGGCGCCGGCAAGTCCACGCTGCTCAACATGATCGCCGGCGTGTATCCGCTCGATTCGGGCGTTATTGAGCTCGACGGCACCGATATCTCGCGTCTGAGCGAGTCGCAGCGCGCCAAGTACCTGGGCCGTGTGTTCCAGGACCCCATGCGCGGCACCGCAGCCGACATGCAAATTGCCGAGAACCTGGCCCTCGCCAAGCGTCGCGGTCAGCGTCGCGGTCTTTCGTGGGGCGTCACCAAGGCCGAAAGGGACGAGTACGTCGAGTTGCTCAAGCGCCTGGACCTTGGCCTGGACACACGCCTCAACGCCAAGGTCGGTCTGCTCTCGGGCGGCCAGCGCCAGGCACTCACCCTGCTGATGGCCACGCTCACCAAGCCGCGCCTGCTGCTGCTCGACGAGCACACCGCGGCCCTCGACCCCAAAACGGCATCGAAGGTGCTCAACCTGACCGAGGAAATCGTCGACGAGAACCACCTGACCACGCTCATGGTCACGCATAACATGAACGACGCCATCCGTCTGGGCAACCGTCTGATCATGATGCACGAGGGCCACGTGATCTACGACGTGGCGGGCGATGAGAAGAAATCGCTCACCGTCGCCGACCTACTGCAGAAGTTCGAGGAGGTCTCGGGCGGCGAGCTCGCTAACGACCGCATGCTGCTGAGCTAAAACCTGCCAAAAAGGGACAGGTTTATTTTGGCAGGTTTTATCTGCACAAACGTCAAAACCGCCGCAAAGGAACAGATACCTTTGCGGCGGTTTTCGCATATTATGTCGATAATCCAGCGTCAGCAGGGACCACTGGTTAAGAACTAAGGAAACTGCCATGAGAAGATCTCTTCCACGTCTCGCTTTGACCGCCGCTCTCCTCGCCGGCGTGCTCGCCGGCGCCCCAGCCTACGCCACCGCGTCCACCCCATCTCAAGTTATGGACGGCACCGTGACCGTCATGCACACCAACGACATCCACGGCAGCTACAAGTACAGCTACAACGCAAGCAGGGGCACGGGCACCATTGGCTTTGACGGACTGGCGGTTCTCTATAGCGCCCAAAACAACGCCCCCGACTTTCTGCTCGACGCAGGCGACACCTTCCACGGCCAGTCCTTTGCCACCATGAGCGAGGGCAAGAGCATCGCCGAACTCATGAACACCTTCTACGCAAACGGCTACGACGCGACCACACCGGGCAACCATGACTGGAGCTACGGCGCGGACAAGCTTCGCACGATGGCCGGCAACGGTGCCACCAGTACACCTTTCGCCATGCTTTGCGCGAATGCAACGTCCTCGAACGGCGTATGGAGCTCGAGCATCACCAAGACGCTCAACCGCACTTGGAAGGACGGCGAGGACAGCCCCACGTTTAACTACAAGATTAAGGTCGGCGTCGTCGGAGCCATGGATGAGACGCTGGGCCCCTCGCTGCGCGCGGACCTGGTCGCGGGCACGTCGTTCTCGGGTGCGGCGAACGCCATCAATGCTGAGGCCAAGCGACTGCGTGAGGACGAGGGCTGCAACGTTATTGTCTGCATCGCGCACACGCTCAACGCCAAGACCTTTGCCGCACAGCTCAATGGCGTCAATGCTCTGGTCGCGGGCCACGAGCACACCAACTTAAACGAGAACGTGACGGGGGCCGATGGCAAGCCGGTCCGCGTCGTCGAGGCGGGCAGCGCCTTTGCCGAGGTTGGTCTGCTTTCCATTCCCTATGAGTACGACACCAAGGGTACCGAAACCTCCAACGACGACATAGTGACGGTCTCCGCAGGCGACAGCGCCGAGGCGCTCTACGCCGCCAAGGACGTCGACGACCTTTTGGCAGACCCCAACAACCAGAACATCCTTGATGAGGTCCGCAACAACAAAATCAAGCCACTCGACGACGCCTTTGAAATCGAATCGAACAAGGTACTCGGCACATCCACCGCCAACTATTTCTATGGCGAGGACGCGGCGGGCACACATGGCTGGGAGATGGTGCGCACCACCGATTTCCGCCCCAGCAAGGAGGGCGACACCACTAAAGCCCAGACCATCGGACATGTGATCTGCGGTTCCTATCTTAATTTGACGGGCGCGGACCTTGCCATCGAAAACGCGGGCGGCATTCGCGGCGGTATCGCGGCGGGAGACGTAACCGCCGGCAACGTCATCGCCATCTCGCCCTACGGCAACACCGTCGAGACCTGGACCATGACCGGCGCAGACTTCCTGGCAGTGCTCGAGCACTCGTTGGAAATTAGCGACAAATGCAATGACAGCTACGAACTTCAGCAAGCCTACGTCGCAGCCGGCCACACCGAGCAGGAAGCCCAGGACATGTACAAGTGGCCCGACGACTCCGGCAGCGTTCTTTCCTTTGGCGGCATCAACGTAACAATCGACTGGACGCAGTCTGAAGGCAAGCGCATCGTGAGTGCCACGCTCACCAAGGACGGCAGCACGCTCGATCCCACCAAGACCTATACCGTCGCCACCAACAACTACATCATTACCAACACGACCGACTTTCCCACCTTCGCAAACGCCACCAAGCACACCGAATGGGGCACGTGCGAGGCGGCGCTGAGGACACTGATTGGGCAGGACAACTGGGAGCACAAGGTGGCCTCGCTCGCGGGCACCATCAGCTTCGGCTCCGCAGCCGTGGATCCCACGCCTACACCGGCCCCGACGCCTAAGCCCTCGCCTAAGACGGATACGACGATCACGCAGGTCACCAACAAAAAGACGACCGGCAAGCTTGCCGCAACGGGAGACCGCACGTTGGCCGTGGTCGGCGCATGCCTCATTGGCGGCATCGTCATCATCATTCTCGGAATTATCTGGAAGCGCCGCCGCTAAGCTACACCGCCGGGCCTTGCAGCCCCGCCGTGCAGACCTTATATCAAGCACAGAAGCCTGTCCGAATTTGATCGGACGGGCTTCTTGGTGGGTATCATGGTTGGACGATCATGAGGAGGTTTCCCTATATGGAATTGTTTGAGCCAATTCTTCATTTCTTTGCACAACGATGGGTCCACAACATCATCTGGGCAGGTATCTTGGCCATCGGCACCGCCGTTGCCGCCAAGGTCGCGTCCAAGACCCTGCACCACCTGCTTAGCCGCGATGATAACCCACTCCCTTCATCAAGCATCTTCATCAATATCGCGCGCGCTATCATCTGGATGATCGGCGGCAGCTTTATCCTCGACAACTGCTTTGGCATTAACGCAAACGCCCTCGTCGCCGCTCTTGGCGTCGGCGGCATCGCCATCTCGTTGGGCTTTCAGGACACGCTGTCAAACCTTATCGGTGGCATGCAGGTGACCTTTATGGGCATCATCAAGCCCGGTGACAATATCGAGGTCGACGGCGTGTCGGGCGTGGTTCAGGACATCACCTGGCGCCACACGACCATCGAGGACGCCTCCGGGCAGACCATCATCGTTCCCAACTCAAATATCTCCAAGAACACGCTCGTGCATTTGATGCCCTTTGGGCGCGTGGCCGTCCCTGTCGCGGTCAAGGACACGTCCAAGTGGGCTTCACTGGACGCGCTGGCAGATGAGCTCACCGACGCCACCAAGGCCGCCGTGCTTCCCATCTCGGGCTTTGACAAGGAGCCCTACGTGCTCTTTAGCGAGATCGGCGACTTTGGCATCAAGGGCAAGATCATCTTTATCGTCAGCGACGACAGCACCACCTTTACGGCAGCCGACGCCTGCATCCGCGCCATCGCCCCCATCATCGCCTAAAGCCACCACAAAGGGGACAGGCACCTTTGTGGTGGTTTTGCATCGTGGTACCATGGTTATATCGTTGTTTAAACGACTAAGGGAGTAGACACCATGGAAGAGGCCTATCGTCAAGCACGCAAGCGCGGCGAGCAGGGACGTCGTCGCGCCATCAGCCAAAGCGAGCACCCGTACCTTACGGACCTCGACGGCCTCGTTGCCCAGCTCCCCTTAGGTCAGCGAGAGAGCGTCGGCCTGAGGGACATTCCGCTCGAAATGGTCGTCGGCACGGTCACCAAAGGCCGTCAGTCTGCCTTTTCGTGTAACTTTATGCCCCTGCTGCCGTTTAACACCGAGTTCGCCCGCAAGTGGTCCAACCTCTACGACATCCAGGTAACCGAGGGCTATCGCGACCCCATCATCGTCACCGAGTTCATGCATCGGTTCTACGTCCAGGAGGGCAACAAGCGCGTCAGCGTCCTCAAATTCCTGGACGCCCCGACGGTTTCGGCCAAGGTCACCCGTCTCTACCCCGGCAAATGGGATTCCGTCGAAAGCCGCCTGTACGGCGAGTTCTGCGCGTTTTGGCGCGTCTGCCCCCTATACGAGATCGAGTTCTCGCGTGAGGGAAGCTACGAAACGCTCGCCAAGATGCTCGGTCAGAACCTTATCGAAAAATGGCCGCAGAAAAAAGTCGACTACCTGCGCCACACCTTCCTACTCTTTAAGCGTGCCTACCTTCGCGCGGGCGGCGACCACCTGGACATTACGCCCGCCGACGCCATGCTCGTCTACCTCAATGTGTACAACCAAGACCGTCTGCTGGACACGCCGACGGACATCGTCGTAAACCGCCTGTGCAAGATTTGGCGCGAGCTGGTCATCGCCGGCAAAAATGACGAGGACAAGGTCGATCTTGTCGAGGCACCGAGCGTCGATGAGGAGGAGTCACCCTCCAAGTCCACCTCCGGCGTGTTCAACTTCTTTATGGGCAAGACCGTTTATTCGGCGGCCAACCCTCTGCGCATCGCCTTTATCCATGAGCTCCCCTGTGCATCGTCGAGCTGGGACAGCTTGCACGACCAAGGGCGTCAGTATCTCGACGAGCACTTTGGCGGCATCGTGCGCACCGAGGCATTCGAGGACTGCCACGATCCGGACTTGTTCTACGCCGCCGTGGAGACCGCCGTCAAGCACGGGGCGAAGGCCATCTTCTCGACTTCACACCGCCTGATGGAATATACGCTCAGGGCCGCCGTCGAGTACCCCCAGGCGCGATTCCTCAACTGCTCTATCGGCCTTCCCCACCAAAGCGTGCGTTCGTACTTTGGCAAGATGTACGAGGCCAAGTTCCTCCTGGGCGCCCTTGCCGCCAGCATGGCGGACAACCATCGCATTGGCTACCACGCGTCGGTCTTCGCCTCGGGCGCACTCAGCGAGATCAACGCCTTTGCCATCGGCGCCTCGCTGCTCGACCCCCGCGCGCAGGTAATTCTCACCTGGGGCGATGTGCCCGCCGGCGGTCTTGCCGAGGCCATGTGTCGCGAAGGCGTGAGTGTTATGACCGGCGCTGACATGTCAAAGTCGCTGGAGGACCCCACGGCCTACGGACTCCACCGCCTGGTCGATGGCAAAGTTGCCGGCATCGCCATGCCGGTATGGAACTGGGGCCGATACTACGAGCTTATCGTGCGAAGCCTGCTGCATGGCACCTGGGATGAGCCCAGTGACGCCAGCCAGGTTCGCGCCGTCAATTACTGGTATGGCATGAGCTCGGGCGTCATCGACATTCGCTACGCTCCGGGCCTGCCCTATCAGACGCGCAAGCTCGTTCAGCTGCTCCGCAACGGCATCGTCGAGGGTTCCATCAATCCATTTGGCGGCGAACTCCATAGCCAAGACGGCGTGGTGCAGATCGAGGGCTTTCCCCCGCTGCCGAGCACGCAAATCGTCGAGATGGACTGGCTGGCCGACAACGTGGTAGGCGCCATTCCGCAGCCCAATGATGAGCCGAAAGTTCGCGCCCTATGAAGATCCTTGCCGTAGCCGATACCGAAGAACGATGCCTATGGGAGTGCTTTCGCAAGGAACGCTTTGAGGGTGTCGACCTGATTTTGTCCGCTGGCGACCTGGACCCCGACTATCTTGAGTTTTTGGTCACCGTCATCAACAAACCGCTCATCTACGTGCGCGGCAACCACGATGACCGCTATGAACGTCATGCACCGGGTGGCTGCATCTGTGTCGAAGACACCGTGTACGTGTATCGCGGAGTCCGCATTGCGGGGCTTGGCGGCTCCATGCGCTACCGAGACGGTGCCAACATGTATACCGAGCGCGAGATGACCAAGCGCATGCGCAAGCTCTCCCGCAAAGTGAGGATGGTCGGCGGCTGCGACATCTTGCTCACTCACGCGCCCGCCGCCGGCGTGGGCGATCTGGATGATCTGCCACATCGAGGATTCGAATGCTTTAACACGGCGCTTGAGTCCTGGGGGGCCGACTACATGGTGCACGGGCATGTGCACCAATGCTATGGCCACGATTTTCAACGTGAGCGTCGGCATGCATGCGGAGCAACAATCATCAACGCCAGCGGCTATACGCAGTTTGAGCTGGACGAGGCGCGCTACCCCATTCGTGGATGGCAGGCAGCCTGGCTCAATTCGCAAACCATGCGCCGCGAGCTCAAGCGCCACGAGGCCATCGAGTCCTCGACTGCCAGAACACCCTGGTAACCACCTTTAAGGCTTGACGCTGCGCCGGCCCCAAGCACCCCATCTCGCCCCTCAAGCCGTCGCTCGTGTACCAAAGTACGCGTCGCTCCTCTTTCGGGGCGACCTGGGGCACTTGGAACCGGCTCGCTGCGATGCCATAACATTGACGCCAAAGTGCCCAAACCACCACAAAGGTGCCTGTCCCCTTTGCGGTGGTTTTGGGCTGCGGGCTTTAATACTGCCACATGTGGTTGACGGGGCCGGAACCTTTGCCCATGTTAAAGCCGGCGGCGAGGGCGCCGGTTAGGTAGGCCTTGCCGGCGTTGACGGCGTCGGCAAGATCCATGCCCTGTGCCAATGCGCAGGCGATGGCGGACGAAAGCGTGCAGCCAGTGCCATGTGTGTTGTCGGTCTCGATGCGCTTGTGGCGGAACCACGTGGTGAGCGGATCGCCCAGATGGTTGCCCTCGTCATCGAGCGGCGCGGGCTCTGCTAGCACATCGTTGGCTTCGTTGACAAAATGCCCACCCTTAACGAGGGACGCGCAGCCAAAGCGGCGGGTGAGGAGCATGGCAGCGTTTTGCTGTGTGCGCTCGGAATCGACCTCGTAGTCGAGCAGCGCCATGGCCTCGGGAATGTTGGGCGTGATGACGGTCGCTAGCGGGAACAGGCGACGCGTGAGCGCCTCGGCGGCATCCTCGGCAATGAGGCGAGCGCCCGATGTGGCGACCATGACGGGGTCGACGACGATATTTTGTGCGTCCCAGGCACTCAGGCGGTCGGCGATAACCTCGATAATCTCAGCAGAGGAGACCATGCCGATCTTGACGGCGTTCGGGCGAATATCGTCAAAGACGGTGTCAATTTGCGCGGCGACGATATCAGGGGAGATATTCTGTACGGCGGTGACACCGAGCGTGTTTTGTGCGGTGATGGCTGTAATGGCTGTCTCGGCATACAGGCGGTGCGCCGTAATGGTCTTGATGTCGGCCTGAATGCCAGCACCACCGCTGGAATCGGATCCTGCGATGGACAGGACGGCGGGTACCTTGCTACGATCCATGTTCGCTCCCTTGTCCGGTCGGATTCAAATGGGTCTTTTACCCCGCATTATAAAGATGCCCGGGCCGGCTGTATTCCGAACCCGGGCGGGCGATGCAATCTTTACGCAAATGTAAGCAAATGCTCACATGTCAACAATTGACGGACGTTGGTATGGAGAAATAAGCGATTTCGAGACCCGGCTAATCCTCCATGCCCAGGTCGATCGTCGTGCCCTCGAAGATCTTGTTGACGGTACGGACGGCGCACATCTTGCCACACATGGTGCAAGTGCCCTCGGTGGCGGCGGGGGATTCCTCGTAGCGCTTCTTGCCGGTGACCGGGTCGAGAGCGCACTTCCACATGGCATCCCAGTCGAGCTTGCGGCGTGCCTGGCCCATCTTGTCGTCCATGTCGCGGGCGTGCGGTACCTTCTTGGCGATATCGGCGGCGTGCGCGGCAATCTTGGTGGCCATGAGGCCGTCGAGCACATCCTGGGCGTTGGGCAGGCACAGGTGCTCTGCCGGTGTCACGTAGCACAGAAAGTCGGCGCCGGAGCTCGCGGAGATGGCGCCACCGATGGCGGCGGTGATGTGGTCGTAGCCCACACCGATATCGGTCACGAGCGGCCCCAGCACATAGAACGGGGCGTTGTGGCACAGGCGCTTCTGCAGCTTCATGTTGGCGGCGATCTCGTCGAGCGCCATATGGCCCGGCCCCTCGACCATAACCTGGACGCCGGCGGCCCAGGCGCGCTTGCACAGCTTGCCCAGCTCAATCATCTCGGTGGTCTCGGTGGCATCGTTGGAGTCGTAGAGGCAGCCCGGGCGGCAGGAGTCGCCGAGCGAGATCGTCACGTCGTACTCGTGGCAGATTTCGAGCAACTCATCGTAGAACTCATAGAACGGGTTCTCGTTACCGGTGACCTCCATCCAGCCAAACAGCAGCGAGCCGCCGCGGCTGACGATGTTCATAAGGCGGCCGGTCTCCTTAAAGGTCTTGGTGACCGACTTGTTGATGCCGCAGTGGATGGTCATAAAGTCCACGCCGTCCTCGGCGTGCGCGCGCACGACCTCGAACAAGTCATCCTTGGTAAGCTTGACCAGCGGTTTTTCCATGTAGCCGATGGCGTCGTACATGGGGACGGTGCCCACCATGAGCGGCGTCTCGTCGATGAGCTGCTGGCGGAACTGGCGCGTCTTGCCCGAGTTGGAGAGGTCCATGATGGCGTCGGCGCCAAAGTCCTCGGCAATCTTGACCTTCTTCCATTCCTCGGCGGCATCGGCCTTGTCGCCCGAGATGCCCAGGTTGACGTTAACCTTGGTGGACAGGCCCTCACCGACACCAAAGGCGCGCATGCCCTTTTTGATGTGCACGATGTTGGCGGGGATGGCGATGCGGCCGTCGGCCACGCGCTCGCGGATGTACTCGGGGTCGCGATGCTCGCGCTCGGCGACTTCTTTCATCTGCGGTGTGATTTGCCCGGCGCGGGCGAAGTCGATTTGCGTGACGAGCTTGGGCTCGGTCTGTGTGCTCATTGGCACGGCTCCCTTCGTTGGCATTACCCATATCAGGTTTGCGGGTCAGGGCGGGCGCGCCCAATCTCAGCCTGCCGTCTTGTCCTACAAGCTCCCCGTTTATGTCATGGGCTCAAGTATAGCCTGAATGGGTACGATTGGGCCAACGAGCGTGCCTGTGGGGAGGCGAACATGGAAGACAAGCATCTATATCGTGAGACGCAATGGGATGTATCGGCCGAGGAGAGCCGCGCGCACCATGGCCTTGTCGCGATTGGTTTTGCGGTGCTTGCCGTGCTGGTGATTGCCTTTTGTATCTGGACGTTTGGCGGTCGCGGCGGCGCTGCCTGGGAGTTTGAGGCCGACGATGCCCTGCCGATCATGACAGTGAAGGTCGCGGGCGGTAACACGGTGGCAGCTCCCGGCGACTATTGGTATCCGTGCGATGGATTTGTTCAGCTGCAGCTAAGCGGTGGTTCCATTCCTGGTGAAGAGATCGAGCGCGTGACCTTCGATGCGTCGCTTAAGACGCTGTTGGTTGAGCTCAAAGATCAAGGGGATGTGCCCACGACGATGGATATCGCGCTGACGGAATGGCGCCTGGAGCCCCCGTTGGGCGTCAAGGTATCCGAGGTGGAGCATGTCAAGATTACCTATCAGGACGGCTCGACAAATGAAATTGCCAAAGCCGACGGCTTGGCGGAATAGACGCCGTGCCTAGGCAGTACATTCAAAAGTAGCGGTGGTCCTACAGGGCCTGTTCGTTCAGGAAGACCAAAGTATTTTTATTTGAAAGCTCGGGAAAGTGTCGATAACCAACGTCGAACGCGGTGAGCCCGCTTACATCCTCGAGCTTGTTTTCTGCCATCCAGCGCACCATGGAGCCGCGCGCCTTTTTGCTGGCGGTCGAGCGCTGGATGGGCTTGCCGTTGCGGACGCCTTCGCCAAAGAGACATGTGACGACCGTGGCGTCGGTGGTGAGGCAGGGTAGAACGGCTTTGGCGTATTCCGCGCTGGCAAGGTTAACGATCGTAGCGTTGGATCCTGCCGGAGCGATAGCCCGTGCGAGCTTGTCGCCCCAAAACGAGTAGAGGTCTCGGGCACCGTCGACGGCAAGCTTCGCGCCCATCTCCAGCCGATACGGTTCAACAGCATGAAAGGGGCGCACGCATCCGTAGAGTCCCGAGAGTATCCATAGATGGTCTTGCAGCCATGCGAGCTGCGCGGAATCCATCACCTCGGGCGCCATGCTCTGGTATTGGATGCCGTGATAGGACATGACGGCAGGGGAGAGGTGATGCGCGATATCGGGATCGGCGAGGTCGGCATCGCTCAGGACGGGCATAAATTCGTGAAGCGTATCCAGGCACGTTGTAAGCAGCCTGTCGCTCACGTTCCACAGCGCCTGCAGGCCGCCGCCTTCATCCCGCTCGATATCTAGCAGTGCGCGGTGGAGGCGAGCTGTCTCGCGCACAAAGGGTGGAATGCCCAGGATTTCAAAAGCATCTTGGGCCGCGCGCATTTGCTTGGCGGGTGAAATGATGACCTGCAGCATGGAACCGTTCTCTCGCTAAAAAAGTTGCGGTGGAATACGGTCTGTTTGTGCCATTGAAAGGCCAAATTAATCCGTATTCCACCGCAAGTTATGGGTGGGGTGGATTAGGCGCGCTCGAGGAAGGCCTTGTAGCCGCGGTAGGCCTCGTAGATGTCGGCCTTGTTGGCGACCTCCCAAAGGGCGTGCATGGACAGGACGGCAACGCCGGAGTCGATGACGTTCATGCCGTACTTGGCCATGATGTAGGCGATGGTGCCGCCGCCGCCCGCGTTGACGCGACCGAGCTCGCAGGTCTGGAAGTCCACGCCGGCCTCGTCCATGATGTCGCGGACGAGGGCCACATACTCGGCATCGGCGTCGTTGGAACCGCCCTTACCGCGGCTGCCCGTGTACTTGTTAAAGCACAGGCCGCGACCCATAAAGGCTGCGTTCTTGGTTTCGAACTTGCCGGCGTAGCCCGGGTCGAAGCCGGCGGACACGTCAGAGGAGAGCATACGGCTGTGGGCGAGTGCGCGGCGCAGGGCCAGCGGGCTATCCTCGCCGGCGAGCGTCATGATCTCGGCGACGGTGTTCTCGAAGAAGCGGCTCGTCATGCCGGTGGCACCCACGGAACCGATCTCCTCCTTGTCGACGATGAGTGTGATGCTCGTGCGCTCCACGTTGGCGACGTCGATCTGGGCGAGCATGGACGGATAGGCGCAGACACGGTCGTCGTGGCCATAGCCCAGAATCATGGAGCGGTCGAGGCCCATGTCGCGGGCCGGGCCGGCGGGCACGACCTCGATCTCGGCGGAGAGGAAGTCCTCCTCCTCGACGTCGTACTGCTCCTTGAGGATGTCCAGGAACATCTGCTTGACGGGCTCCTTGGGGGCGTCCTTGTCGTCCTCGTCAAACTTGACGGGGCGGCCGCCCACGATCACGTCGAGGATCTCGGCATCGACGGCGTCCTTGGCAGGCTTGGACATCTGCTCGCTCGAGAGGTGAATCAGCAGGTCGGAGATGGTAAAGACCGGGTCGTCCGCCTTGTCGCCGATGTTGATGTCGACGGTGGTGCCGTCCTTTTTGCAGATGACGCCTACGAGTGCGAGCGGGGAAGCGACCCAGTGGTAGCTCTTGACGCCGCCATAGTAGTGCGTGTCGAGATAGGCCATGTCGCCGGCCTCGAAAGCGGGGTTCTGCTTAAGGTCCAGGCGCGGCGAGTCCACGTGGGCGCCCAGGATGTTAAAGCCCTGCTCGAGCGGGGCGGTGCCCAGGTTGACGAGCATAAGGTCCTTGCCGTGGTTGGCGGCGTACACCTTGTCGCCTGCCTTGAGCGCGCGGCCTTCGGCGATCACGGTCTCTAGATTGACGTAGCCCGCCTCCTCGGCCATCTTGATACCGGTCTTGACGCACAGGCGCTCGGTCTTGTTCTCGCTCAAAAACTGCTTATAGCCGCGGCAAAGCTCCTCGAGCTCCTCGACTTGCTGTGGCGTGTACTTTTTCCATGCGCAGGGACGCTCCATGACGCAGGCTCCTTTCGGATCGATCGTGCTGGTTGATGTACCGTGAGCCATCGTATCACGCGCGGGCTCACGGCGGCAGGGAAGCCTGATGTGCGGTGGCCGCGGGGCGGGGAGCGTGTAAACTGGTGTGAGCAAACCGTGCCCAGCCCAAAGTGAGGTATTCAATATGTCTGACAAGCGCCGTACCTTTGCCGTCATCGACGGCAACTCGCTCATGCACCGCGCCTTCCACGCCGTGCCGCCGACCATGAACGCGCCGGACGGTCGTCCCACCAACGCGATCTTCGGCTTCCTGAACATGTTCCTCAAGATGATCGATGCCTTTAATCCCGACGGCGTTGTTGTGGCGTTTGACAAGGGCAAGCCGCGCGTGCGTATGGAGATGCTGCCGCAGTATAAGGCGCAGCGTCCGCCCATGGACCCCGATCTGCACGCGCAGTTTCCCATGATTAAGGAGCTGCTCGTCGCGCTCAACGTGCCGATCTTGCAGTCCGAGGGCTGGGAAGGCGATGACATCCTGGGCACTATGGCGCGCCTGGGCGAGCAGGCCGGCTGCGACATGCTGCTGGTAACCGGTGATCGCGATATGTATCAGCTCGTGACCGAGCACGTCAACGTCGTCTCGACCCGCAAGGGCCTGTCCGACGTGGCGATCATGACACCCGAGAGCGTGGACGATCTGTATCACGGCATCACGCCGGCGCTCGTGCCCGACTTTTATGGTCTGAAGGGCGACACGTCCGATAACATCCCCGGCGTGCCGGGCATCGGCCCCAAAAAGGCGAGCGCGCTCATTGCGCAGTACGGTAGCCTAGACGAGGTCATCGCGCATGCCGACGAGGTCAAGGGCAAGATGGGCGAGAACCTGCGCGCGCACATCGACGACGCACTGCTGAGCCGCAAGGTTGCAACCATCCGCACCGATGCGCCTGTCGAGCTCGACTTTGACGCGACGTCATTCCCGGCTTTTTCTGCCGATGAGGTTTCCGCGGCGCTGGGCACGCTTGGTATCACCGCCATGCAGAACCGTTTCTTGGCACTGATCGGCGGCGAGGGCGGGGCTGCTGCCTCCAGTGTGTTTGAGATGCCTGCGATGGTTCGCGCAGCCGCGGGCGATGTTGACGCGCTTGGTGCCGTTGCGGCTGAGATTTCCCGCGCGATTGATGCCGGCGAGTGGGTCGCCGCCGTGGTGGACGACGACAAGGAAGAGGGCGCGCTCTTTGGGCTGACGCGCACACTGTGGCTGGCGACGTCCAAGGGCCTGTTTGCGCTCGAGGAGGGCGACGGCGGTGCGGCGGCTGAGGTTGAGGGCTTCAACTTCGTCCACGGCGTGATTGCCGGCGTGCTCGCACGCCTGTTTATGGAGGGCCGCGTGGCGAGCCCGGACATGAAGGCGCTGCTGCACGAGCTTTCGCCCATCGATTCCTCTGAGCCCGAGCTCATGGACCCGCTGTCTGCCGATTCCACGCGCATCTTCGATACCGTGGTTGCCGCCTACCTGCTGGATTCCGACCGCTCCGAGTTCGATGAGGCGTATCTGGCCGATACCTATCTGCAGATGGCGCTGCCTGCGGCGCGCGGTGCAGAGGGTGCCGGCGAGGACGCTCCTGCACCCGCCGCCCGTACGGCGGCCTTGACG
>ERZ779843.863-NODE-863-length-41269-cov-8.959261_pt1 | contig 41269 bp, 36 predicted proteins | sample MGYA00511560_ERZ779843 | MGnify/ENA primary metagenome ERZ779843 (study PRJEB29588, sample SAMEA2158062) | human gut metagenome | biome: human gut; feature: human-associated habitat; material: faeces | place: Denmark | collected 2008/2010 ... | reverse complement strand
AAAATCTGCGTGTATAAGGACGTGTGCGTTGCTCTTTTCGAAGATGGGAAAATAGCAATGACTCCTTATAACGATAGTTATAACGAAATCCAAACCTGGAAAAATATTAGCGATATTGTGTTTGATGGAACCTATGTGGCTGGATTATCCTTGGATGGGACTATTAAGCTGGCTGGAAAATGTAAATCGACTATTTTGGATGCTGGAAGAAAAGAAGTTGGTTCTTGGACGGACATTGTCTCAATTTGTTGTTCCAATTATGCCTTTGGAGGGTATGATAAAAAGGGAAGACTTCACCTGACGGGTAAGTTTGGTGGAAAAGTTGAACAGCTGATAGAGGAATGGAGTGAAAATGTTCATGTAGAGTAGTAGAGAAGCTGGTGAGGGTAACGAAAATCAATTGGGTAAACCCAAACGAACAAAAGAATTTATTTTGTATTTTAAAAAATATATATGAAGGTTCACAAATGTGATAGAGTTACTCAAAAGGCGATGGTAACTTGGTATAATGAAATATCAATATAAGCAATGAATTAAGGGCTACTGGGGACGAAGTGGACGAAAAATCCCCTGCTTGGGGGCAATTTCCCTGTGAATTAAATGAATTTTTGACCAAGCAATTTCCTATTAAAAGAGAAAATCTATAACGGAGATTGTTTCTTGTATTCCTTATATCACGTTCGCATGAATTTGTTTAATTCATGGATTACCGTGGAATAACTCATCTATAGTGTGAAAATCAGAAGTGACCACAGAGCAGAATTTTCACTTAAGACGGCGGCTCGTAACTTGAAAGACGAAGGATGACGAGGTAGAGTGTTTTCTGTAAAAAGATCATAAAACAGAATTAGCAGGAAGGAGTGGTTTTATGACTAAAATTATCAGAGAGTGGAGTGAAGGCAGCGTCTCAATTGCGGTAGAGGCAGGGAAAGATGATATGAACCGTGAGGGAATCCATGTCCATGTTTATAAAAGAGGACGCCGCACAGGCTCGAGAATCCCCGGGAAGAATCGTGATCTCGACAATAAAGATTTTGATATGGCAAAGGATCTCTGCTATCGCCATATCTCTGAAATAGAAACTCTTTGTGATGATGTAAGAGACGGAAAATATGATGACTGATTTATGCAGGTATAAATTACAGAATAATGTCCATATAGTATCAGGGGCAAAGCACCATTGCATTTATAATCTTAACAGCCGGAAACTATACCATCTGGATTCTGACCATTTGGAGTTTTTATATCGGGTTGTGTCGGAGGATTATGAAAAGGTGCCACCCGAGGTTAGAGATTTTTTTATAAAAGAGGATATTGTGATTCCCCACAATAGCGCATCAGCGGAAGAGATCAGTCCGTATCAATATGAAAAAAATATTGATTTTGCATGGATAGAGATCACACAGCGGTGTAATTTATATTGCAGGCATTGTTACGAAAGTTCTTCTAAAAATGTGGAGATCAGCGACATGTCGATGCAGGATTTTGAGACTGCGGTGAATGCCCTGCAATCTATTGGTATACAACGGATACAGCTGGTAGGTGGAGAACCCCTGATTCATCCGCAGATCGCTGAGATGATCAAAATAGCAAAGGATACCTTTGAGTTTGTAGAAGTGTATACCAACGGAACGCTGTTAACGGAGGAATTGCTGGAATTGATCACGGACAGAAAAGTGGCACTGGCATTTTCCCTGTATGCGGCGGACAGTGCGGTTCATGATTATGTGACTTGTACAAAAGGCTCCTATGATCTGACAATAGCCCGCATCCAAAAGGCGCTCGATTTGGGGAACACGGTGCGAGTAGCATCCGTAGAGATGAAAGATATCCCGAGATATGTGTTTGATGATAAAAGAGCAATGGCAAGGGCTGACTTGCCCCGGGTAACAGGGAGAGCAGGGCTGCATCTGTATTCCCGGGATATGCTGCGTAGAAAACTGATAACGAAAGAGACTTTTCGGAAGCTGTTAAGCGCGGATGATTTTCTGCGAAACCAAAAAGTACATAACTGTTTCGGGGCCAGACTTTATGTTGATTGTAAACTGGATGTATATCCCTGTGTTATGGAACGTCGGCTGACGTATGGCAATCTCAAAGAAATCCCCGTTACGCAGATGGTTGGCGCAGAACCGGCGTTTCTTACAAAAGATAAAATAAAGGGTTGCAAAGACTGTGAATTCAGGTATGCATGCTTTGATTGCAGACCTGATAGTAATGGAAATGAAATTTATGATAAGCCGTGGTACTGTACCTATGATCCTCAGAAAGGAACCTGGGCAGATGTAGAAGAATTTATGGATTCATTCCTTGAAAATTCATAAAGAATCATAGAGTAACAAGAAAGAAGGTGAAAAAGATGTTAGAATGTTTAACGGAATTTACCGCTGACGAAAAAGTTGACAGAAAGATTGACGCAGGCTGCACACCGTGCCCGGTAGATGCACCGACTTGTAATCCGCATGTACCTACATGCAATCCCAATTTACCGAAATAATTTGCATCGTTAAACCGTTGAATGTATTTTATGCACATTCAGCGGTTTTTCGTTATATATATTATATATAACAGAAGCAATAAAAAATTTTTCACCATTGACTGTTATATTATATAATAAATATGAAGATGAGATTCATAAATGGTGCAGACTGGGAGAACCAGTGAGGGTGCGAAACACCGGTTATGATGGATACCATGGAACAGAAAATAGTTGACGAAAGGGAAAACGTATGAGTATACAAAAAGTGTATTATACTGGTGGCTATTTGCGGGATGAATCCTGCGACGCTTATTTCGGCGAAGATTATAACTTCTATGAAGGAAATGATTTCGACTACAACAGAGATAAACTCAAAGGATGCATTGCCGGAGAGGATTATGAATATATACATCGCTTTCCCTGCCTGGAAGATTGTGAAAATTTCAGGTATCCGATTTGCAATGGATATATTCGCAAAAGTGAAGAGGGCAAAGGCTGTTATGAAGTATACGAAGTAGACAGCACAGAGAGCGGAATCTATTATGAATGCATTGGCTGGCTTGTGCCCGGGCAGGCCACAGATTCCAAGGGAATACGGCGGAGTGAATATGATATTTTGGGATGGAGACCGGAATATGCGGGGTGGATGTGGGTAGGTTTTACAGACGGAATCCCCGCAGTTGGAGCAGCGTATATCCTCTTGATGCGGAATGACAGCTATTTTTGGAAAAAATCCGATGTCTTGTATTATCAGGGGAAATGCTGGAAGATAGGGGAACCCAAACCGGCCGGGACCCCGGACAGAGGCACCAAATTCCGGCGGAAAGATACGTCTGTTTAGCGAAAGAAATACGGAGGAACGGATATGAAAGTACTTGTGATACCGGATGTTCATTTAAAACCGTATATGTTCACGGAAGCGGCCCAACGGATGAAAAAAGGTGTGGCGGACCGCGCAGTATGCCTGATGGACATCCCGGATGACTGGAACAGGGAATATGACATTGAATTGTATGCGCAGACTTTTGACGCGGCAATCTCTTTTGCAAAGGAATTCCCCGACACTCTGTGGTGTTACGGGAATCATGATCTATGCTATCTGTGGAATGAGCGGGAATCGGGATACAGTCGGGCGGCAGCCTATACGGTCAGAAATAAACTGGAGGAACTTAAGGAGGCATTGCCGGCCGGGAATCAGATTCGGTACATACAGAGGATCGATGATGTATTGTTCTGCCATGGCGGCATCTTACAGGCATTTGTAGAGGAAAATGTGAAAAATACAGACTCTGTGGACCAAATCATCGCAGAGATAAATACCATGGGACCGGAGCAGCTATGGTGCAGTGCCAGCCCCATCTGGTACCGCCCGCAGTATCATCAGGAGACAATGTATGAAGAAGACAGCCTTTTACAGGTTGTTGGACATACACCGGTGGAGAAAATATACAGAAGCACCAATGTGATCTCCTGCGATGTATTTTCCACCTATCGTGACGGACACCCCATCGGAACACAGAAATATCCAGTGATCGACACCGTGGAAAAAATATTATGGAAAGAAGTATAAGCAGGCCAGATGATGAAAAGACCTTGACATTTCCGCTATTCCGGTATTATCATATCAAAGTAAAGGCAATGAACGTGCACAGTAAGATTCTTTTTTCCTGACAGAGAGGGAAGTTCACCGGCTGAAAAGCTTCCTGAGGTTCAAGCAGAATCGAAATTCCCACGCGAGCCGCATACCGGAAGAATGGAAGATTTGGTAGGGTATGACGTTTCCTCACTCGTTACGTGAGTTAAGAGTCTTATCGTGAATGTAAAGATAGCTTCAAGAAGTTTTCATTTTTCACATAAGGAATTTGGGTGGTACCGCGGATATAAAATTCGTCCCAATGGGGTGAATTTGTATGCGCGGTTTTTTGTAACTATTCAGAGCCAATGGCGAAGCAGCCTCAATGAGCAGAGAACAGGTAAGCCTGTTCTCCAAGTAAGCATCGCAGATGCGATTTTGCGAATGAGGCTCTGAATAGTTACAATATGAAAATGCAATACACACCCAGGCACAAGTAAAAACACGTGTGCAACAAGGCACAGTGTGCAGAATAGCACAGTGTGCAGAATAGCACACAGAAATGAGGAGTAAGATGGCAGATTTAAACGAATTGAATGAAAAAGTCGAACAGATCAAAGCCGACATCCGGGAACAACTGGAAAAGATTGAGAATACCAAGGGTGTCTACGAGTACAAGAAGACCATTCTGGACAAGAACGGTATTATCGGTGGTCTGATGAAGCAGATGGGTTCCGTACCAAAGGAAGAGAAAGCTGACTTCGGTAAGAAAGTCAATGAACTGAAGAACTGGGCCAGCGAGCATTTTGACGAGCTGAATACAAAGTTAAAAGAAAAAGAGATGGAGTTGCGCTACGAGAGTGAGAAGATCGATATCTCCATGCCGGCAAAGAGCCGTAAGACCGGTAATCTGCATCCTGTAACTCAGGTGCGTAACCAGTTAATCGACATTTTCGCATCCATGGGCTTCAGCGTATATGAAGGTACTGAGATCGAGACCGATTATTACAACTTCACCGCACTGAATACCCCGCAGGATCACCCCGCAAGAGACATGCAGGATACCTTCTACCTGTCTCCGGAATTTCTGCTTAGAACCCAGACCTCTGCAGGTCAGGTACACGTGATGGAGAGCCAGAAGCCTCCCATCAAGATTCTGAGCCCCGGTAAAGTATTCCGTTCCGATGATGATGCGACCCATTCTCCCATGTTTACCCAGATGGAAGGTCTCGTAGTAGACAAGACCATCACTCTGTGCGACCTGAAGGGTATGTTGGAAGTACTGGTACAGAAAATCTTCGGTGAAGGTACCACCACAAGACTGCGTCCTTCTTACTTCCCGTTCACCGAGCCTTCCGTAGAGGTGGATGTCAGCTGCTTCGCCTGCGGAGGCTGTGGCTGTCGTCTGTGCAAGGGTACCGGCTGGATCGAAGTACTGGGTGCCGGTATCGTGAATAAGAAGGTACTGGAGAACTGTGGCATTGATTCCGAGGAGTACAGTGGACTGGCATTCGGTATCGGTATTGAGCGTCTGGCAATGTTAAAGTACGGTATTAACAATATCAAACTGTTATATCAATCTGATATGAGAGTACTGGATCAGATCAATGATGACTAAGATCACGGAAATATGATTTTAGAACAGTAGCAATGCAAGGAATAGTACGAGAGGACGTCGTAAAAGACGACGCCGAAGGAGGTAAAAGATATGTTAGTACCACTTAGTTGGTTAAAAGAATATGTAGATATTGATGTAGAAGCCAAGGAACTGGAGGAAAAGTTATTTTCCTGCGGATTTGAGGTAGAGGAATCCTATGAAGTAGGCAAGGATATCAGTGGTGTGGTCGTAGGTCTGGTAGAAGAGTGTGAGCCGATCCCTGAGACCCACTTACATGTATGTAAGGTAAACGTAGGAGGCGCAGAGCCCCTGCAGATCTGCTGTGGTGCAGATAACGTACACACAGGCGGCAAATACCCTGTAGCACTGGAAGGTGCGCAGGTATATGCTACCGCAAAAGATCATGTGACCATCGAAGGTACCATGAAGATCAAAAAAGGCAAGCTTCGTGGCTATGAGTCCTGCGGTATGCTGTGTTCCGGTACTGAGCTGGGACTGAACGAGGATCTGTATCCCGGCGCTGGCTACAACGGATTGCTGGTACTGCCGGAGGATGCTGAGGTCGGTGCGGACGTAAAGCCCCTGTTACAGTTGGATGACTGGATCTTCGACATTGCCATTACCGCCAACAGACCGGACTGCGAGAGCATCTTCGGTATTGCCAGAGAAGTAGCGGCTATCCTGAATAAGCCTGTGAAGACTCCGGCACTGGATTATACTGAGAGCGGCATTACCAAGGACGGATTTACCGTAACCGTGGATGCTCCGGATCTGTGCCCCAGATATATCGCACACTACGTATCCGATGTAAAGATCGGTGAATCCCCCGAATGGATGAAGAGACGTCTGGCACTGGTGGGCATCGGTTCTATCTCCAATGTTGTAGATATCACGAACTACATCTTAAAAGAGCTGGGTCAGCCTATGCACGCATTTGATTCTTCTTACATTGAAGGCAATGCCATTCATGTAAGACGTGCCCATGACAAGGAAAAGATCATGACTCTGGATGAAAAAGAGTTTGAATTAAACGAAAATAACCTCGTTATCTGCGATGGCGTAAAGCCCGTAGCTTTAGCCGGTATCATGGGTGGTTTGAACTCCGAGATCCGCGACACCACAGAGGCTGTCATCTTCGAGTCCGCAAAATTTGCAAGAGACAATATCCGCAAGAGCTCCAGAGCACTGGGACAGTCTTCCGATTCCTCCCAGAGATATGCCAAGGGTGTGGATGAGTATGCTACCGTTATGGCCAGCAAGAGAGCACTGCATTTGATCGAGGAGCTGGGCTGCGGTAAAGTATCCTCTACTCACGTAGAAGTCAGCACCGGCAACTCCATCGAGCCTGCCGAGATGAAGGCAAGCATCAAGAAAGTAAATGGTGTACTGGGTATTGAAGTACCTACCGCTGATATTGAGAGAATCTTAAAATCCCTGAACTTCCAGCCCGTAATTAGCGGTGACGAACTGACCATTCAGGTACCCGCATATCGTGAAGATATGGAATCCTATCCCGATATTGCAGAGGAAGTGATCCGTATGTACGGTTACGACCACGTAACACCGACCTTCCTCGCGGCAGCAGCTGTAACCAGTGGCGGCATGAATACCAAACAGAAGACCGAGCTTAAGATCAAGAGAGCACTGTGTGCACAGGGCGCATTTGAGGGTGTACATTATTCCTTCTTCTCTCCTTCCGATCTGAATCTGTTAGGCCTGCCTGAGGATGCACCGGAGAGAAAGGCCATCCGTCTGATCAACCCGATCAACGAGGATCTGTCTCTGATGCGTACCACTCTGGCTCCCCAGATGATCCATGCCATTGCCCGTAACCAGAAGAACGGTTGTCTGGAAGGCAGAGTATATGAGATCGGCAATAAATTCATCCCTAAGGATCTGCCTCTGACCGAGTATCCCGATGAGAGAGAGACCATCTGCATCGGTATCTGGGGCAAGGAAGAGAGCTTCTTCACCCTGAAAGGTCTGGTAGACATCGTAGCAGAGACTCTGTTTATTGATTTCGAATATGTAGAGGACAAGAAGACCTTCCTGCATCCTTATCGTACTGCAAAGATTCTGTACAACGGCGAAGAGATTGGCTACCTGGGTCAGCTGACCTACGAGATCCAGAAGGAAGAAGATATGCGTGAATCCGCATACATCGCAGAGATCGATCTGAAAGCCCTGCGTCCCGTATACGGCAAGGTTCCTACCTTCGCACCAATCTCCAGGTTCGCCAAGGAGACCAGAGACCTGGCACTGGTAATGAGCAAGTCCGTTACCTGTGGCGAGGTAGAGAAGGCCATTGCGGAAGCCAGCAGCTTCGTGGAGTCCGTAGAACTCTTCGATGTCTATGAAGGATTACAGGTAGGCCCCGAGAAGAAGTCCATGGCATTCACCGTGACCTTCGCTCCGAAGGACGAGGAATTCACCACAGAGGCAGTCGACGGCTATGTGAAGAAGATTCTCAAGAACCTGAACAATAAGCTGGGTGTGGAACTCAGATCCTAAAGCGGTAAGCGATAGAAGAAATAGAGTAGTCATTTTCGAAAAGATATGATAAAATAGCAGTTGCAGGCGCATTTCGCGCAGGCAGCTGCTATTTTGCGATGGGGTGCTGAATAGCTACGTTATTTTAATTTATTAGAAGATGCCACCGGCATCAGTGAGGTAGATAGATATGACAAAAGTAATCGGTGTAAGATTTCGTACAGCGGGCAAGGTATATTTCTTCGATCCGCTGCAGCTTGAGATAAAGAGAGGCGACCACGTGATCGTGGAGACCGCCAGAGGTATTGAGTTCGGCACGGTCGTAGCGGGAGTGCATGAAGTGGAGGATGACAAGGTGATCCAGCCGCTGAAGCCTGTGATGCGGATCGCCGGAGAGAGAGATATCGAGCAGGAGGCTGCCAACAAAGAAAAAGAAAAGGAAGCCTTCAAGATCTGTAAGGAGAAGATTTTAAAGCACGGTCTGGAAATGAAGCTGATCGATGCGGAGTATACTTTTGATAATAACAAGGTGCTGTTCTATTTTACGGCGGATGGACGTATCGACTTCCGCGAACTGGTAAAGGATCTGGCAAGTGTGTTCAAGACCCGTATCGAGCTGCGTCAGATTGGTGTCCGTGATGAGACAAAGATCCGCGGTGGTATCGGCATCTGTGGAAGGCCTCTGTGCTGCCACAGCTATCTGTCGGATTTCGTACCGGTATCCATCAAGATGGCGAAGGAGCAGAATCTGTCCCTGAATCCGACGAAGATCTCCGGAGTCTGCGGCAGACTGATGTGCTGTCTGAAAAATGAGGAAGACACTTACGAGGAACTGAACCGCAAGCTTCCCGGTGTGGGTGACTATGTCCAGACGGCAGACGGACTGCACGGCGAGGTACAGAGCGTCAACGTACTGCGCCAGCTGGTCAAGGTACTGGTAGAAGTCGGCGATGAGAAGGAACTGAAGGAATACGAGGCGGATACTTTGCAGTTCAAGAGACGCAAAGGCAAAAAGAGCGGACAGGAACTGTCCAAGGAAGAACAGAAGGAACTCGAGAAGTTAGAGCAGATCGAGGAGAAGGAAGAAGCGGAAGAGCGCGCAGAAAAGCGCTCTGAGCAGCGACCGGAGCGTCAGGACCGCAGAGAGCAGAGAGTTGACGGAGAGAATCGTGGTGACAACCGTGGAGAAAACCGCAGACGCGACGGACGCAGGGACGACAACCGCAGAAATAATAACCGCGGGGAAAATAACCGTAACGGCGAGAATCAGAACCGCAATGACAACCGCGGTGGTGACAATGGCAGCAGAAATGAGAACCGCAGGGACAATAATCGTGGTGACAGACGCCGCGAGAACCGTCCCCAGAACCGTCCGGACCAGGTAAGGGACAATGCACAGGGAGCAGATCAGTTCCGTCCCGCCAGCCAGACACAACAGGAAGGTGGTAACGGTCAGGAAGGCGAGCGCAGAACTCAGAGGGACAATTCCTTCCGCAGACGACCGAGACACGGCGGCAGAAGAGACGGCAACAACGGTAATAACGGTAACGGAAGAAAACCGGAGAACACGAATGAAGGTTGAACTGAGGGATAAAGAACGAATTGATGACCTTCAGCGGAACGGTTATCAGATCATACAGAATCGGGAGAAATTTTGTTTCGGTATGGATGCGGTGCTTCTGACAGGATTTGCCCATGCCAGAGAAAGGGATACGATGCTTGACCTTGGCACAGGCACCGGGATCATCCCGCTTCTGATGGAGGCAAAATACCACTGTTCTCATCTCACCGGACTGGAAATCCAGGAGGAGAGCGCAGATATGGCGAGACGCAGCGTGGCACTGAATGACCTGCAGGATCGCATTGACATCGTGACAGGAGACATCAAGGAAGCAGACCAGATTTTCCCGGCTGCTTCCTTTGACTGTATTACCTGTAATCCTCCGTATATGATCGGACAGCATGGATTGACGAACCCGGAGGAACCAAAAGCAATCGCCAGACACGAAGTGCTCTGCACGCTGGAGGATGTGGTCAGCAGGACAGCAAAACTGTTAAAGCCCGGCGGACATTTTTACATGGTACATCGCCCTTTTCGGCTGGCGGAGATCATGACCATGCTGGTAAAATACAAGCTGGAGCCGAAACGGATGCAGCTGGTATATCCCTATATCGACAAGGAGCCCAATATGGTGCTCATCGAGGCGGTGCGAGGCGGCAGATCACGCATGACCGTGGAAAAGCCACTGATCGTGTACCAGGCGCCGGGAGTATATATGCCGGAAATATATGATATATATGGATATTAGATAGTTAAGATATTGTAACTATTCAGCACACCACCCACCGTATAATTATGTCAAATGTTCTTACGAATGCGAGCATTCGCCATACATAGTGACATGATATCATGGCTTTGAATAGTTATAGACTACTATGATTTTGAGAGGAGGCAGGAGCTCATGCCCGGAACTTTATATTTGTGTGCAACGCCCATTGGCAATCTGGGGGATATGACACCGCGGGTGGTGGAGACCCTGCAGACGGTGGATGTGATCGCGGCGGAGGATACCCGTAACAGTATCAAGCTGCTGAATCATTTCGACATCCACACACCTATGACCAGTTACCACGAGTACAATAAAGTAGAAAAAGCGCACCAGCTGGTAGGACAGCTGTTAAACGGACAGAACATTGCGTTGATCACTGATGCCGGTACCCCGGCGATCTCCGATCCCGGTGAAGTACTGGTGCGGATGTGCCAGGAGCAGAGCGTTCCCGTCACTTCTCTGCCGGGTCCGGCAGCATGCATTACGGCGCTGACTTTGTCGGGACTCAGTACGAGAAGGTTTTGCTTTGAGGGATTTCTGCCTGCAGATAAAAAGGAAAAGAAAATGATCCTGGAGGAACTGAAGACCGAGAGCCGTACCATGATCCTCTATGAAGCTCCCCATCATCTGATCCGAACACTGGAGGAACTGTATGCGGCACTGGGGGAGCGGCGGATCACGTTGTGCCGTGAACTGACCAAGAAGTTCGAGACCGTATTTCCCACCACTTTGGAAAAGGCGCTGGACTACTACAAGACAGAGGAGCCCCGCGGAGAATATGTCCTGGTAGTGGAAGGGAAAAGTCCGGAAGAGAAACGACAGGAAGAGATCGCATCCTGGGAATCCATGAGCATTGAAGAACATATGGCTTATTACGAAGAGCAGGGCATGGATAATAAATCCGCCATGAAGCAGGTGGCAAAAGACAGGGGTGTCGGAAAACGGGAAATCTATCAGTACTTGCATGGCAACTTATGAAACAGTGAAAATACCATAATGAAACCGAAGCAAAACAGACAAAAGCATATGAGGATAATGTAGGATACATCCATGAAAGGCATATGCGGAGAGAGGGAAAATGACTAATTGTGACGCTTGTGTCAATTATGAATATGACGAAGACTATGAATGCTATTGCTGCATGGTGAATCTGGATGAAGATGAAATGTACCGCTTTTTATCCGGAACCCAGCAGGAATGTCCCTACTTTCGACTGGATGACGAATATGCGGTGGTAAGACACCAGATGTAAGGTAAAAATTCACGAAAGCAAGGTCAAAAAGTCTACTTAAATGGTAGAGAATGCTGATTGTGAAAGTAAAAACCGAGTAGTATAATACGAAGTTGCGTACTGAAAAATAGTACGCAGCTTCTTTTGTTTGTGTGCAATATAATGATGATGCCAGTGGCACATGTCTAGCACGAACCGAAGCGGAGCGGAGACGTGGGAGTGCGTAGCACGGAGTAATCCGTAGGCATCAAAGTCGGGGGCTTTTGACCCCGACATCAAAGAAATGAAATACTAAAGCTAACAGGTAGGGTGACAATATCATGAAATATGTGAAACAATTTTCGATTATCCTGGGAATCTCCTTTTTGGCAGAGCTTCTGGAGATCTTGATCCCGTTTCCCATCGCAGCCAGCGTTTATGGTCTGGTGATCATGCTGGTGGGGCTGATCACGAAGCTGATCCCACTGGAAAAGGTGGAGACCGCAGCGGATTTCCTCGTGGATGCCATGTCCATTATGTTCGTACCCGCTACCGTGGGAATCATGGCAAGTGTGGATGCTTTAAAAGAGATGCTGCTTCCCATCTGCGTGATCACGGTGGTATCCACGGTACTGATCATGATTGTGACAGGCCGGGTATCCCAGCATATTATCCGGGGGCAGAAAAATAAAGGTGCCGCAGCCATGCAGACGGTCGGAACCAAAGCTGCCGCAGATGATAAGGAGGACAGATAAATGAATGAAATATTGAGTCAGTCCATATTTTTCGGCATTGCCATTACACTGGTCACCTACGAGATCGGTCTGTGGATCAAGCAAAAGACCGGAAAAGCCATTGCCAATCCCTTACTGATCTCCGTAATCCTGATCGTGGCAGTATTGTTATTGTTCCATATAGATTATGAGACCTATGCAAACGGTGCGCAATATATCAGTATTTTCCTGACTCCGGCAACGGTCAGCCTGGCAGTGCCTCTGTATCGTCAGCTGGAGCTGTTAAAGACTTATCCCAAGGCCATTTTCGGCGGAATCATCGCCGGCGTGCTGACTGCCATGGTGAGCGTTTTTGCTTTAAGCCTGATGTTCGGTCTGAATCATGAGCAGTATGTAACGCTTCTGCCGAAGTCCATTACCACGGCTATCGGTATGGGGATTTCTGAAAAAATGGGTGGGATCGTGACCATTACCGTAGTTGTCATCATTGTCACCGGAATCTTAGGAAATATTCTGGCAGATACGATCTGCAGCCTGTGTAAGATCGAGGATCCTATTGCCAAAGGTCTTGCCATCGGTACCAGTGCTCATGCGCTGGGAACTGCAAAAGCCATGGAACTGGGTGAGATCGAAGGCGCCATGAGCAGTCTGTCCATCGTGGTCTGTGGAATTTTGACTGTGATTTCCGTATCTATTTTTGCAAACTTTATCTAGTATAGAAAAAAATATCCTGCGCATACTAACCTCGCAAATAAGAAAAAGGAGGTTAACAGCATGAGTGATATTTCAGAATTAGATCTGCAGAATCTGCGCCATCTGATCGGCGGTTTTGACACGACCCACTGCAAAATGCAGGAGTACGCCAAGGAAGCGGAGGACCCGAAGGTAAAACAGTTTTTTGAAAAGGGTGCTCGCAGCGCGATGGAGAACAAACAGCAGCTTATGAAGTTTTTGCAGTAAGGAGGCAGCAGAATGCAGGAAAAGACAATGGTAGCAGATACTCTGGCCGGAATCAACGGCGAGCTGACCCGTTATGCGGGAATGATCGCTCAGTCGGAGAATAAGGAGTTAAAACAGACACTGAAGCAGTTCCGTACGGCCTGTGAGCAGTCCCAGGAGGAACTGTACCAGATCGCCAGAGAGAAGTCTTATTATGTGCCGGCGGAGAAAGCCACCGCAGAAGAAGTGGCACATGTGAGAAGCCTGTTCACACAGGGAACTCTGTAGATCCGAAGGTAATAAATATAACTTATAAATGTGGTTTAGAGTAAACCTCCCGTAGAATTTATTCCCGGGAGGTTTATTTTAGTGCACCTGATAAGAAGCGTTGAATCTGGCAGGGAGCAGTGCCCGCAAGGCTCATTTTGCATGTGACATCCCGTCGGGAGCAACGTGCAAAGGTGACCTGTGCCGCATAGGACATACCGCTGCCCGCATATAGTGAAACGAAGGAATAGCAGGCGGTTTATGAGATGCTTAACTATATCTGGGCAGGAATGATCCTGTTAGGCGTGATCTATGGTGTCTGTACCGGGCAGATGAGCGCACTGACGGGAGGCGCGTTAGACAGTGCCAGAGAGGCCGTGAGCCTCTGCATCACCATGGCGGGGGTCATGGCATTGTGGATGGGACTGATGGAGATCGCGCAGGAGTCTGGAATGATCGCGAAAATGACAAAAGGGATTCGCCCCTTTCTGAAATTCATGTTCCCCAGGCTCCCGGAGGATCACCCGGCAGGGGAATACATAACCACGAATCTCATTGCCAATGTCCTGGGACTTGGCTGGGCCTGCACGCCGGCTGGATTAAAGGCCATGGAGCAGCTGGCGGAGCTAGAGAAACAGAGGGCAGAACAGCGACGGATAGAGCAGCAGAGGATGCAGTCTGTGAACAGGCAGTTACGACCAGTGGCAGGACAGGGGACGGAGAAGGGACGACAGGGATCGGAGGATCGGCGGTATGGAGCAGAGGCCACGGCAGCCAGCAACGAAATGTGCACCTTCCTGATTCTGAATATTTCATCCTTACAGCTGATCCCGGTCAATATGATTGCCTATCGCAGCCAGTACGGCAGCGCCAATCCGGCGGTGATCATTGCTCCGGCGCTGGTGGCCACACTGTTCAGTACGATCATTGCCATCATTTACTGTAAATGGAAGGACAGGTGAGGATCATGATGAACGCATTGACACACATGTCAGATATTATGATTCCCATGGTGATTTTCTGGATCGTGGGTTATGGGATGGTCTCGGGGGTGAAGGTCTATGAGACTTTTTTGAAAGGGGCCAAAGAGGGCCTGCGCATCGTTGTGGAGATCCTTCCGACACTGGTAGGATTGATGATGGCAGTGGGGATTCTCAGGACCTCCGGCTTTTTTGACCTGCTGGGGCATCTGATCGGACCTGCCACACAGGCGGTGGGACTTCCGGCACAGCTGATACCGCTCCTTATTGTGAAAATGTTCTCTTCCTCTGCGGCAACCGGGCTGGTACTGGATATTTTTAAGACCTGTGGGCCGGATTCTTATGCCGGGATGCTGACTTCGATCCTCATGAGCTGTACCGAGACTATTTTTTACACCATGAGCGTGTATTTTCTGGCAGCAAAAGTAACAAAAACCCGCTACACGCTGCCGGGGGCATTGCTGGCAACGTTAGCGGGAACAGTGGCAAGTATTTTCCTTGCGGGAAAAATGTGATGATAATCCCACGATATGCGAATATTGGGTAGAATTGTGAGAGTGCGCAGCACGGAACAATTCGTGGGCATCATATAACTAAATCAACTGCAAGCTTCGCAAGATGAACAAGAACACCGTCAGGGTGATGGAACTTAAAAAAGTGGTGGCTACGACCACACTGGAAGTCAAAGTTCCTTCGTGGTTCATGTTTTTTGCCATGATATAGCAGCTGACAGTGGTGGGAGAGCCCAGCATAATGAGGATCGCCACCAGTTTTTCTCCGGTGAAGCCGAAATACACGGCAAGCGGCAGAAACAGAGCGGGCCATATTACCAGCTTTAACACGGTTGCCACTCCGGTGGGGGCTAAAAGCTTTAAGGCTTTTTTACCCTCGAATCCGGCACCGAGGCCGATCAGGGCCAGAGGGGTAGCCAGTACGGCAATATTGCTGACGGTCTTGGAAATGATCACGGGATAATGGATCCGGCAGGCGCTGGACAGCATGCCCAGAGCGATACTGATAATGATTGGATTCGTGATGATCCCTTTTAGGGATTTCATCAGAGATTTCTTGTCAAAACCTTTTGCATCCGGTCCGGTAAAGGACAGGATCAGCACGGCAGCGATATTGTACAGGGGAACCGTACCCACGATCATCAAGGGAGCCATGCCGGAGTTCCCGTAGATGTTCTGGATAAAGGCGATACCCAGGACAGCGGCACTGCTTCGATAGCTTGCCTGGACAAGCTCTCCCAGGCGGGATTTGTTCTTATAAAAAATGCCTGCCACGACCCAGGTGATGACGATGCAGAACAGGGTCACGAAGAAGCAGAACAGCACGTAACCGGTATCCCATACACTGTAAAAATCTGCAGTGGACATGTCCTTGAACAAAAGTACGGGCAGGGTGATTTTATAATTGAATGAATTCAGGGTTTTGACAAAAGAGTCGTTGGTAACATGCAGCTGCTGTAAAACATAACCGATCACCATGACCAGGAATACGGGGATCGTTGCATTGAGACTGAATAATAGTTGTTCCATGGGAATTTGTATGCCTTTCTGCTATCGGAAGCGGAATATAGGAAGCGAAAAGCCCCTCTCCTTTTGCAAGTATAGAAAAGGAGAGGGGCTTTGTCAAGTTACGGGCTTGTGATGTTTTATTTTACAGCGTTGATCTTGTAGATAAATTTCACACTGCTGTCCATACCGTTATTGTCTCCGGTGAAGGAGTTGTAATTTTCGGATACGGAAGAGGTAGCTTTCATACGATCGATCACTTCCTGAAGTTCATTGGTATCCATATCAGTCAGTTTGCTGATGGCTTCGTCATTGTATTCGATCATGCCGTCCTTTAATTCCTTGGAACCATCCTTCAGCTGACTGATACCATCGATCAGCTTATCGCTTCCATCGGAAAGCTCGTTTACGCCGTTAGCCAGTTTGCCGCTGCCGGAGGCCAGATCTCTGGCACCTTCTACTAAAGTATCAGCACCATCATACAGCTCTTTACTTCCGTCTGCCAGTTTGTCAGCGCCATCCTTTAACTGGGAAGCACCGGCAACGACCTGGGCGGAACCGTCAGCCAGTTTGGAAGCACCGGCACTTGCGGATGCTACACCGGCGGTGTAAGTCTGGAGACCGGTGTAGAACTGATTATAGCCATCCAGAGAAGCTTTCAAGGCAGCAATGCTGCCGGCAGCTTGTGAAAGAATTGTGGCTTTATCCTGAATGGTTTTCAAATTTGCCTGAAGTGCGGCATCACCTGAGGATACGCTCTGGGATGCCTGAATCATACCCTGATATTTTTCAATCGTCAGTCCGGCCTGCTGGAGGACATATCCCAGAGCAACGTCAGCATCCGAGAGAGGCTCCATTTGCTGATACAGAGCATTTAATATGGTCGCATAATTAGATATTGTCAATTCTTCCGGAAGCGTGAGACCGGCAGCCGTTAACTGGGAAGCTGCAGTTTTCAACAAAGTATCGAATACCTGGCCGGCAGCGCCGTTCAAAGTATCATTCTGTGCAGTCAGCTGACCGAGACCATTCTTCAGATCATTAGTACCGGACTGCAGGCTCTGTGTACCTGCTAACAGGGTCTTGGTGCCCTCCTGCAGTGTACCGATGCCGCTCCGCAGAGAACCGACACCGCCTCTTAAAGTGACAGTACCGTCAGCTACTTTGTAAGCGCCATCCCGGAGGTCGTTGGAACCATCGGACAGTTCTTTTACACCATCCTGCAAGTCACCGGATTTGTCATAAAGCTCTGTGACACCATCATAAAGATCGGAAGTCCCGTCCAACAGTTTGTTGGTAGCATCCTCCAGATCATCCATTGCCTCTGTCAGGTCATCGAGATCATCCACATTACTGAAATCCAGACGGGAGAAGACGGAATTGGTGGCGATGCAGTAGGATTCATTCATGGTGAAATCCGTTGCATCGGCCTCAATCTCCAGATAATCGTCGAAATCCTCTTCCATATCCAGGTTCGTACCCAGTCCGGGGAAGACGATACCGGTGACAACGCTGTGGCTGCCGTCGTTGATGACCTTACCTGAAGACACCTTAATATTGCTGAAATTGTCATTATCCAGGATCATACCGGTCATTACCGCAAAAGGAACATAAATCTTTTCCTCTTTTCCGGCAATCTCAAGGGTCTCATATAATTCGTTCGTGTAATCATAGCGGATCACTACATGACCGCTCTGGCCGTTCAGATCTGATGGGGAGATCTCCTTGCCGTCCAACGTATAAGTAACTTTCAGGGAAATGGGAGCATCCTTATCGGGATTGCTCTGGGTGTAGGAATCTTTTTCTCCCTGATTCTTCAGCCAGTCGCTGACGTAGATCTTCTGCTGGGTTCCGTCTGCATTCAGGATCACATAGACGGTCTCATCAATGGAGGCTGCGGAGGTATCTTCGGATTTCCAGATGTCATCTACGGCATCCCGGATCTGCTCCTTGACCTCGGTCTCTTTCTTTTCGGAAGTTTTTGCATATACGGAGACACCGGTAACACTTAAGGCTACCACACCGGCGAGGCACAGAGCCCCGGTTCTCCAGGCTTGTTTTTTCAAATTGATCATAATCTTATGCCGTCCTTTCTTTCAATGTATTGGAGGGTTCTGCATTCTTGTTCCGGAAGCCGATGCTGGTGACACAGATCACCTTGTCGAACAGCATGAACATGGCCGGCAGGAACAGGATAACAGCAAACATACTTACAATAGCGCCTCTTGCCATCAGATCACAGAGGGAACTGATAATGTCCACGTCGGAATACAGGGCAACACCGAAGGTGGCGGAGAACAGTCCCATGGCGCTGACGATAATGGAAGGAATGGATACCTTCAGGGCGTTGGTGACAGCTTCACGTTTGTCCCTGCCTTCGTAGCGTTCCTGCTTGTATCTTGTGGTCATCAGAATAGCGTAGTCCACAGTAGCACCCAGCTGAATCGTACTGATACAGATCGGGGCAATGAAAGGAAGTGACGTTCCTGTCAGGTGAGCAAGGCCCAGATTGATGAAGATGGACAACTCGATAACAGCTACCAGGATCAGCGGCAGGGTAATACTTTTTTCTACCAGAGCAATGATCACGAAGATCGCTACGATAGAGACGGTATTTACAACTTTGAAGTCCTCGTCGGTGGTCTCGATCAGATCCTTGGTACAGGGAGCTTCACCGATCAGCATGCCCTTGGAATCGTATTTTTTCAAAATAGTATTCAGCTCATTGATCTGGGCATTTACCTCATCGGTAGCGGTCTTATATTCGGAGTTCACCAGAAGGAGTTCCCAGTCATCACTCTTTAATACTTCTTTTACGGATTCCGGAAGCATTTCCTCTGGTACCAGAGGGCCGACTACGGATTCCAGACCCAGAGCATATTTGATACCCTCGACGTTTTCCATCTCGTGGATCATGGCACGTACGTCAGTGTCAGATACATCGGTGCTTACCAGCACCATATGGGTAGCACCTACACCGAAGTCTTCCTGCAATTTGCTGTTGGCTACCACGTAGGCCATATCTTCGGGAAGGGTTTCACCGAGATCGTAATACACTTCATTGTTGGTTGCCTTATAAGACAGATAAGAAGGAAGTACCAGCCCCAGGAACAGGATCAGGAATACCGGGAATACTTTGGTGATACCTGAAGCAACTTTTCCCATATCCGGCAGCAGGGATTTGTGACTGGTCTTCTGTAATAACTTATCCAGTACCAGGATCATGGAAGGAAGCGTTGTGACACAACCGATGACACCCAGGATGACACCCTTGGCCATGACAATACCAAGATCCAGACCTAAGGTATAGCTCATAAAGCACAGAGCGATAAATCCGGCTACCGTGGTGATGGAACTTCCGACCACGGAGGTCAGAGTGTTGTTGATGGCTACAGCCATGGCTTCCTTGTTATCCTCATACATACTCTTCTGTTCTTCGTAGCTGTGCCAGAGGAAAATAGAGTAGTCCATGGTTACAGCCAGCTGCAGGACAGCGGACAGTGCTTTGGTCAGGTAAGAGATCTCTCCGAGGAAATAGTTGGTACCCATATTTAAGAGGATTGCCATACCGATACTCATCAGGAAAACAAACGGTGTGATCCAGTTGTCCATGAAGATCATCATGGCTACGCAGGCCAGTGCAACGGCAATACCTACATAGATCGGTTCCTCTTTTTCGCACAGATCCTTCAGGTCGGTGACCATGGCGGACATACCGGAGACAAAACACTGCTTGCCAGCAATGCTACGGATCGCTGTGATCGCCTCCATAGTATCGTCGGAGGAGGTGGAGGTATCGAAGAAGATCGCTAGCATGGTGCTGTCACCGGAATTGAAAGCGTCATATAGTTTGGAAGGAAGTATTTCCATGGGAACGGAAACATCTGCGAAATCGTCATACCAAAGAACGGTGTCCACATGATCTACATGGGAAATATCTTCCCGAAGGGAGGAGACATCCTTGGGATCCATTCCCTCGATAATAACGAAGGAAAAGGCTCCTTTTCCAAATTCATCCATCAGAATATCCTGACCCACTACCGTGTCAATATCACCGGGCAGGTAAGTCAGCATATCGTAATTGATCCGCGTCATGATCATACCGATCAGGGAAGGGACCAGTAGTGCAACTGCCAGTATCAGAATAGGAATACGGCATTTTACGACCCATTTACCAAATTTCATAAAACAGGGCTCCTTTCGTTGTCGATTCTTTCTCAATTGGTATTGTATGCAAGGAATCCAGTCTTGAAAACGGACAAAAAAAGGCAATGCACAAAAATTGCGCATTGCTCTTAAATAATCCAAAATATGTGCAAACATGGACAAATGTCCAAATTAACGGGCCACACGGGTCAGGGCTGCTTCGATATTTCCGTGGAAAATCTCGCCGACACGCCGGATCAGTCCCTCCGGATCTTTCTTCATTCCGGTGTTCAGCCAGTCTAAAATCATGCCAACCAGGGCAAATTTGTAAAAATCTACCACCATTTTCTGATCTTCGGGAAATACTTTTTTATGAGCCGCATGTTCCACCTGTTCCGTGATCCTGGATACATACAGTCGCATGACCTCTCCGGCGATACTGTAAAGGTAGCGCTCCACCCGTTCTCTGCTGACGGAATTGTAAATATGGTAGACCAGACGCTTATTCTCCAGAGCGAACCGGGCAGCGGAGATAAAGCCGTCCTCCCAGGAGTCCATATCCAGATGCTGTGACAGTACCCGCTCCACATCTGCATTCAGAATGTGTTCCAGCAGAGCGGTGATATCCTGAAAATGATAGTAAAAAGTGTTGCGGCTGATGCCGCAGTCATCCACGATGTCTTTTATAGTGATCTTATCCAGCGGTCGTTCATTCAACAACCGGATAAAGGATTCTTCGATAGCCTTGCTTGTAAACTGTGTCATGGGTTCCTCCAACCTGATGATCCGTACACTTTATCCTATCACAAAAACGTTAATTTGTCATTAAAAGCAGGTCTCCCAGTGAGGAAAAATCAGAAGTTCCCTGTTCCAGATAAAAGGTGTGGAATCTAAGGTCGGAGTAAGCATCTTTCCAGTGACTTCTGGCGGTGTCCTGCAGCTGCAGAATTTCCAGATAACCGATGTAATATTTCGGATAATTACAGGGCTCTTCTGCGATATAAGTGTAGATTGCTTCGCAGGTCCCGGGAGAATCAATACCGAATTTCCCAAGAACCTCTGCCACCTGATCGTATCCGGCGCCCTCTCCGTGGATCAGGAGATCCAACAGAGTGTACATGCACAACTGCAAGCTGCGGGTATGCTTCTCCAGCCGGGCCGACTGTGCGGCATCCGACTGTCCGGCCTGTTCCAATAGAGTGGCCGCATAATCATAGGAAAGAAATTCCACATACAACGCCCAGCCTTCGAGATAACCGCCGTACCAGATGAGTTTTCTGGCAGGATCCGCGTGCATGTCGGAAAAGATGCGGTTGCTGTACACGGTCTGGTAGAGATGACCCGGAAAGCCTTCATGGGCCAGCGTGGTGTAGAGCTCCAGTCCCTGAGGGGAGTTCCGGCGGTTTATATATATGACATTATTGTCGGAATCTCCCAGAGGCGTGGTTAGGTAAAAGGCCGGTGCACTATAGGGTTCCAGACTGGGGACCACATCTTTGACAGTGACGGTGGGAACGGGACTGCTGACAGGAAAGTCATTTTTCATACGAGCCTGTAGATCCGAGAGCATTTCTTCCGGTTCTGCCAGAGGGAAAACTGCCGCATTTTCTTCAGAAAGCAGTGTAATCAGGGAAGGGGACTGGGAAGCCAGATTGCGGATTGCGGATTGCTCTTTCTGAAATTGCACAAGCAGCATCTGCACCAGTTCTTTTTCGGAACGGGAGGAACCGGTCTCGGAAAACAGCAGATGGAGATAGTAGGTCTTTCCGTCTGGCAGCAGGGCGAGCCCTTTCGGGAGCCCATTGTGGGCACTGTTGTTTTTGCCCGAAGCAGCATTGGTAGTTGTTTCGGATGCAGTGGAATCGGCATTGGTGGAAGTCTCCAGTGAGTGCAGCCCTTCGGACAGGGCGGCATAGGCGGGCTGCACCACCGTGGCAAGCAAGCGGTCGTTGGTCTCAATCAGAGAGGCAGTCTCCTCCGGTGTAAAAAGTCCCTGCTTCTGTAGCTCTGACAGGCGGTCTTCAAAAGTAGTCTGTAAAAAATGGGTTCCCTGTGCCAGTTCTTCGGTTGTGACAATGGTGTCACATTGCTTCCGGACCTTTTCTGAGGAGCAGGCAGGCATAAAGAAGCCTGCGGCAGCTTTTTCCTGCTCGTAGAGAAGCAGGGAGGCAAAATAGTCATCTATCTGATCCAGGAGAGCCAGGTAATCCGTGACATCCCGTTTTGTGCGGAAGGTGTATTCCGCCAGCAGAACGGGAAGCTGGGACTGCATTCCGGAGGAAGGTGACAGAGGCTCATTGTAATAAGGAAAATCTGCCAGAGCCAGATCATTTTCCAGAGAGCGATGCAATAACCGGTAAGTATAGGCATTTTCCGGGGAAAGTCTGTCAGGGTCTATACGGTCAAGCCGGTGCAACAAGTCGGAACAGTGTTCTTTGCTGTCTTCCGGCTGGTCGGAGTGGTAGATCGGAAGCACAGGTTCATATTCGGAGATGCCAAAGGTCTTTGGATCGGCAATGGTGTAGTGCATATTCAGGGTACTGCCAGTCATTTCCTCCTGAAAAAGTTGGGAGGTGAACTGCTCAAAATGTCTATCCGGGGAGGTATGGGAAGCTACAAGGGTCAGAGCACCGGTGAGGGCGCAGAGAAGACTAATACATACGAGTAGTTGAGGAAAGGAGAGAGGGGGACGTTTACGCACGATGATTACCTGATGAAAAAGAGTGTTGGTAAGAGTATATGTGAATACTCCACGGGATAGACTTACTGCAAGGTTGTACACCAAACAACTATATACAAATGTACCTAAAACAGATAAAAGATGTATTGACTTTGTACGGTGGTCTGATTATACTGAAAGTGATTATGGAGACAAAATATCAAAACCTCATTAATTACATACAGGAACAGATATCAGACGGACAACTAGGTCCGGGAGAGAAAGTTCCCTCGGAGAATCAGCTGTCGGAACAGTTCCATATCAGCAGGCAGACGGTGCGGAAAGCTATCGGCACGCTGGAGGAGGGCGGGCTGGTGCAGAGGATCCGTGGCAGTGGCACTTATGTGAGCTTTGACCGCCAGAAGAATCTGGAACAGCGCAACAGCATCGCCGTGGTGACTACCTACGTGGACAGCTACATTTTCCCCAGAATTTTACAGGGAATGCAGAATACTTTATTTGAAAGCGGGTTTTCTGTCCAGATCTATTTCACAAACAACACGCTGGACCGGGAGAAAAGTATTCTGAAGGATCTGTTGAAACGGGACGATGTGGCCGGAGTGATCGTGGAGGGGACAAAGAGCGGATTGCCGAATCCGAACCTGGATCTGTACCGGCACCTGATGGCCAGAAAGATACCGCTTCTGTTTTTCAATACCTATTATCCCGAACTGGAGGCACCGCATGTATCGTTAAATGATGCGGAGGCGGCCTACAAGGCCGTAAGATATCTGATTGACAAGGGGCATCAGAAGATCGGGGCAATCCTGAAGCTGGATGACGGTCAGGGCAGACAGCGTTATCTGGGATATCTGAAGGCCATGGAAGAGGCCGGGCTCACTGTGACGGATTCCCGGATGGTGTGGATCGACACGGACGAATCGAAGCAACTTGGTTACTGCCGGGACAGAATCCTGAATCGGGTGGAGGAATGCACCGCCCTTCTGGCATACAATGATCAGATTGCTTTTCAGTTGATTCGGATGTTGACAGAACGCAATATCCGGGTACCGGAAGATGTGTCAGTCATCAGCATCGACGATTCGGATCTGGCGAGACACAGCGAGGTGCCCATCACTTCCCTGCCGCACCCCAAGGAGAATCTGGGGAAAAAAGCAGCGGAGACATTGTTACAGATGATCGCGGGCAGGAAAAAGGACCTGACTTACGAATTTGACACCCGTGTCGTAGAGCGGGAATCTGTTGCGGAATGCACTGAAAACGGAAATAAAAAATGAGATAAATAAAGAAGTGAAAAGGAGAGAACACAATGAACGAAGCAGTAAAAGAAGCGATCAGAACAGGAAAAACAGCCCTCGGTATTGAGTTTGGTTCCACCAGAATCAAAGCGGTACTGGTAGATGAGAGCCACGCACCCATCGCCATGGGAACCTACGACTGGGAGAACCGTCTGGAGAATAACATCTGGACCTACAGCCTGGAAGATATCTGGGAAGGCCTGCAGGGATGCTACAAGAGCCTGACAGACGATGTAGAGGCAAAATACGGTGAGAAGCTGACCACCCTGGGCTCTCTGGGATTCAGCGGAATGATGCACGGCTATATGCCGTTCAATGCAGCCGGAGAACTTCTGGTGCCTTTCCGTACCTGGAGAAATACACAGACATCCGAAGCCTGCAAGAAGCTGATCCCGGTATTTAATTTCAACATTCCCCAGAGATGGAGCATTGCACATCTGTATCAGGCTATTTTGAGCGGAGAAGATCATGTGAAGGATATCGCATTCTTCACCACCCTGGCAGGATACATTCACTGGAAGCTGTCCGGAGAAAAGGTGCTGGGCATCGGTGAGGCAGCAGGTATGTTCCCCATTGATTCCACCATTATGGATTTTGATCAGAAGATGCTGGATCAGTTCGATGGCTTACACAATTTTGACTGGAAGATCCGTGACATTCTGCCGAAGGTACTGGTAGCCGGAGAGCCTGCCGGGGTTCTGACCGCGGAAGGTGCAAAATTACTGGATTCCACCGGAACCTTACAGCCCGGCGTACCCATGTGCCCTCCCGAAGGTGATGCGGGAACCGGCATGGTAGCCACCAACAGTGTGGCAGTCCGCACCGGTAATGTCTCTGCCGGAACCTCCATTTTCGCTATGGTGGTACTGGAGAAGGCTATGGAAAAAGTACACGAAGAGATCGATATGGTCACCACTCCCGACGGTATGCCGGTAGCTATGGTACATTGCAACAACTGTACCTCCGATCTGAATGCCTGGGTAAATCTTCTGGGCGAATGTGCAGAGAGCTTTGGCGTAAAAGTAGATAAGAATGAACTGTACGGCGTGCTGTACCGCAAGGCACTGGAAGGTGCTGCGGACTGCGGCGGCGTGACAGCATACAATTATTTCTCAGGAGAGCCCATCACCGGACTGGATGCAGGGCGTCCCATGGTGGTAAGAACTCCCGATGCGGATTTCTCACTGGCAAACTTCATGCGTTCCCATCTGTACAGCGCAGTTGCTACCCTGAAGATTGGCATGGACATTCTGTTAAAAGAAGAGCATGTGGCCGTGGATTCCCTGATGGGCCATGGCGGCTTCTTCAAGACTCCCGTGGTGGGACAGCGTGTCATGGCAGCAGGCATGAACGCACCGATCACCGTTATGGATACAGCCAGTGAAGGCGGTGCCTGGGGTATTGCTATTCTGGCAGCTTTCATGAAGGAGAAAAAAGACGGCGAGACTCTTTCTTCCTATCTGAATGACAAGATCTTCGCAGGACAGACCGGAACCACACTGAACCCGGATCCTGAGGATGTGAAGGGATTTGATGCTTTCCTGGAAGAGTACAAGAAACTGCTTCCCGCAGAAAAGGCAGCCGTTGCGGCAAAATAATTTTTCAGATGCAATTTGAGCCTGCAGAGTGTACGGAAGTACACGATACCTATGTGTCGGAAAGTTGGCAGGCTGTGGAAAGGAATGAGATTAAGTATATGTTAGAGGAATTAAAACAGAAAGTATATGAAGCAAATATGGATCTGCCCCGGTATGGTCTGGTGACTTTCACCTGGGGAAATGTCAGCGCCATTGACAGAGAGAGTGGACTGTTCGTGATCAAACCCAGTGGTGTGGATTATGACAAGCTGACACCGGAGATGATGGTAGTCATGGATCTGAACGGCAATAAGGTGGAAGGGGATCTGAATCCCTCTTCCGACACTGCAACTCATCTGGAGCTGTACAAGGCGTTCCCGGAGATCGGCGGTATCGTGCATACCCATTCTTCCTATGCTACCAGTTGGGCACAGGCGGGAAGAGACATTCCCTGCTACGGAACCACCCATGCAGATTATATCTACGGTCCGGTTCCCTGCGTGCGCTGCCTGACGAAGGAAGAGATCGAGGATGCTTACGAGGAAAATACCGGACATCTGATCGTCAATGAGTTCAAGCGTCTGGGCAAGGATCCCAAGGCAGTTCCCGCTGTGCTGTGCAAGAATCATGGACCGTTTGCCTGGGGCAAGGATGCCAGAGAGGCTGTCCACAATGCGGTAGTACTGGAAGAGGTGGCAAAAATGGCTTATCGTGCAGAGACGATCAACCCCAGAATTCAGCCGGCACCGCAGGAGCTGCAGGATAAGCACTATAATCGCAAGCATGGAAAGAATGCATACTATGGTCAAACAGTTCAGAAATAGAATTTGGCTTATAGTGCGAGGGTGCTTGCACACAGAGCACTATATGACAAATTCTATTAGCGGAGCGCACCTCCATGAAATGAATTTGTGAGTGGAACGAACAAATTTATGAATGGAGGTCTGAACTGTATGCTGGAATTTGCCACTGCAATATTTTACGGTAGAAGAGCAATTCTTTTACTAGACTAGCATTCGTAAGTATGCTAGTATAACAACGTAAATCGCAACAGACAAGCCAATATGGCGGAATGGAGGAGACAATGAAGAATTTAGAACTGCAAAAGCGTGCCAATGATGTCCGCAAGGGCATTGTGACCGCAGTTCATGGTGCGAAAGCGGGACATCCCGGTGGATCCCTGTCAGCCGCAGATATTTTTACATTTTTATATTTTGAGGAGATGAACATTGACCCGCAGAATCCCGATATGGAGGAGCGTGACAGATTCGTACTGTCCAAGGGTCATACAGCTCCCGGACTCTATTCCGCACTGGCTTACAGAGGATATTTCCCGGTAGAGGATCTGCCTACTCTGCGTCACCTGGGTTCCTATCTGCAGGGTCATCCCTGCATCCATATCCCCGGCGTGGATATGTCTTCCGGATCCCTGGGACAGGGCATTTCCGCAGCAGTAGGTATGGCACTGGGTGCAAAGATGGAGAATCGTGATTTCCGTGTATACACACTGCTGGGTGACGGTGAGATCGAGGAAGGCCAGGTATGGGAGGCAGCCATGTTCGCAGGCTTCCGTAAGCTGGACAACCTCTGTGTTATGGTAGATAACAATAATCTGCAGATCGATGGACCTATCGACCAGGTATGCTCTCCTTATCCTATCGATAAGAAGTTCGAGGCATTCAATTTCCATGTGATCAATGCAGATGCACATGATTTTGATGCGATCCGTGCAGCATTCAAGGAAGCAAGAGAGACCAAGGGCATGCCCACCTGTATCGTATTCCATAGCCTGAAGGGTAAGGGCGTTTCCTTCATGGAGAACAGTGTGGACTGGCACGGCAAGGCTCCCAACGATGAGGAGTATGCAGTGGCAATGGCAGACCTTGATAAGATCGAAAAAGAATTAGAGAAAGCAGGTGAGCAGTAATGGCAGAGAATACCGTGAAAAAAATCGCAACCAGAGAAAGCTATGGTAACTCCCTGAAGGAGCTGGCAGAAGAATTCCCCAATCTGGTCGTATTGGATGCCGACCTGGCAGCAGCTACCAAGACCGGAATCTTCCGTAAGGCATATCCCGACCGCCACATCGACTGCGGTATCGCAGAGTCCAACATGATGGGTGTGGCAGCAGGACTGTCCCTGGTAGGTAAGATTCCTTTCGTAAGCTCATTTGCAATGTTTGCAGCAGGACGTGCATTCGAGCAGGTGCGTAATTCTATCGGCTACCCGCATCTGAATGTCAAGATCGGTGCAACTCATGCAGGTATCACCGTAGGTGAGGACGGCGCTACCCATCAGTGTAACGAGGATATTGCTCTGATGCGCACCATCCCCGGCATGGTAGTAATGTGCCCTTCCGACGATGTGGAAGCAAGAGCTGCTGTTCGTGCCGCTCTGGAATATGAAGGACCTGTATATATTCGTTTCGGACGTGCTGCAGTACCCGTGATCAACGATCATCCCGGTTATCATTTCGAGATCGGTAAGGGAACCGTAGTCCGTGAAGGTAAAGATGTCACCATCGTAGCCACCGGTATCTGTGTAGATTCCGCTCTGGGTGCAGCGAAGCTGCTGGAAGAGGAAGGCATCAGCGCAGAGGTTGTAAATATCTGCACCATTAAGCCTCTCGATGAGGAGATCATCCTTAACAGCGCGAAGAAGACCGGCAAGGTAGTCACCGTGGAAGAGCATTCCGTCATTGGCGGACTGGGAAGTGCAGTCTGCGACTGCCTGTGCGCACATTACCCGGTACCTGTGAAGAAGGTCGGCATGCAGGATGTCTTCGGCGAGTCCGGTTCCGCTGCTGCTCTGGTAGAGAAGTACGGTCTGGATGCTAAGGGCGTTTACAAGTCTGTCAAAGAATTTCTGTAAGAGAATATAAGATATCAAGAGGAAGCCGCCAGTTATGTGAAAACAGAGACTGGCGGCTTCTTTTGCGTCGTGGTATCATGAGCTCGAAATAATAAATGAAAAAGAAGATAATATTGTAAAGAAGTCGATAATCAGGTAAAAGAAGTCGAAAATTAGGTATCAAAAGTCGATATTCAAGCGGAAGTTACACAAGAATATGATACTATATTAGATAGAAATATATATACGGTGCTGGTGTCACAACGGTTGGTGCTCTTAAGAAAGGCGAAATCATGTTAAGCAAAATGAAAAAATCTGTTGTAATTTGCATGAATAGTCTTATATCTGTAATTATTTTTTGCATGATAATAATGCTTTTATGTAGTTGCATCAGTGCAGCTCGTACGACTTGGAAACAGGCAAAAAAGACTTATCATTCTATGGGGGAGTACTATACACGCGATGTAGAAAATAATTTGAGCAATGTTTCGGACTATCTTCTTAGAATAAGCGAAACGGCGGATTATTATGGTATGACTAATTGTGAAGAGGATAAAGAATCTATGAACAATTTGTCAAGACAGCGGCTGTATAATCAATTGAATGAGGATATTCTTGTTTATAGTTCTGCTGATTACTTTTTTATATTTCAAGACAAATATGCAGATATCATGATGGTGGAATCTGCAAAAAAGAAAGCAAAAATACAAAGTCAGAATATCAGAGAACAGTTGAAAAGGTTATTGGAGAGTAGAGAACCTACAGAAAAATGGGAGCTGTTTGATGCAGAAGGTTATCAATATTTAATCAGAGTTGTATCAAAGGATGGTGTGGGGATTGGCTGTGCAGTGAGCCTTAATCGACTGATTGAAACAATGCAAGCTGTACAACTAAGTGATTATTATGTTTCTTACTATAAAATAGGCACAATGATTTTAGACAACGAGTCAGGGAAAGATCTAAAAATAGAACTGCCAATTCAAGAAACAGATGTGGGTGTAAGAATTGTAATTCCTTCAGAAAAGCTATTTGAAGAAATCAGACCGTTATTAAACTTCAGTATGGTTTTTGCTGCGATTTTGATCATACTGCTTTTTGCTCTTTATATTTCCATGTATCACTGGTTTACAAATCCGGTAAAAAGGATTGTATCAGTAATGCAAAAGGTGGATGAAGAAGGAATAGATCTTAAAATGCCGGAGTTTGACAACTGGGAAGAGTATCATATTGTCAGTAAAAACTTTAACAATATGATGGAAAAAATTAAAATTCTGAAAATTGATGTTTATGAGAAAGAAAAAAAGCAGTCTGAGCTGTATAAACAATATTTAATGCTTCAGATTAACCCTCATTTCTTTTTAAATGCTTTAAATACTATTTATATGTTGAATAAAAGAAAAGATAACAATCAGGTAAATATTCTTCTAACATATCTGATAAATTATTTTAAAAGTGTGTTTGCTCGTCAAGGAGAAATGGTTCCTCTGAAGGAGGAAATCAATTTTATGTTAAACTATATGGCGATTCAAAAGTTTCGTTTTGCGGGTGCTATGCATCTTCAGTGTGAAATAGAGCCGGAAGCAGAAATCAGCATGGTGCCGGCTATGTGTGTATTAACTTTTGTGGAAAATGCAATCAAATATTCCACGGATTTCTCGAATGATTTGATGATTGTCGTTTCAGCCAAAGTAGAGGGAGACAATATAAAAATTGAAATTCAGGATAATGGAGAAGGAATTGAGGAGAACATTCTTAAAAAAATAAACCAAAACGAGAAAATTGTGAAAAACGATAGGGAGCATATTGGAATAAAAAATATAGTAGATAGAATGCACATGCATTATGGAGAGGCTGCCAGTGTCAAGGTTACAAATCGGGACAGTGGAGGAGTTAGCGTTGTCATAAATGTACCAAAATGAACAAAAGGGAAACTATAAGATAACTAGAAAAAGATGTTGGAATGGAGATCAGCTATGAACTTACTTATTGTAGATGATGAATATCTGGTGGTAGAAGAAGTAGTTACAGTAACGGACTGGGAGCTGCTGGGTATTACGGAGATTTATTCTGCTACAAATGCAGTTAGCGCTGTTCGAATTTTAAATGAGAAAAAAATTGATATTATGATCTGCGATATTGAAATGCCCCAGACAGATGGATTGGAATTATCAAAAAAGGCAAAGGAAAATTTTCCGGATTTAGAAATCGTCATGTTGACAAGCCATGCGGAGTTTAATTATGTCAGAAATGCCTTGCGATACGGATGTTATGATTATCTGCTTAAACCGGTCATGGAAGATGATATTATTAAGGTGATGAAAAATCTTGTCACTAAGATTGAAAGAGAGCGTCATCAGGCGCAGTTACAGGAAGAAGGAATTGTATGGAACCAGTTAAAACCAGTATGGAAAGAAAAATATTGGGAGGAAATGCTCAGAGGACTACGTGATGATCCGAACAGGGAGTGTGAAGAATATGAGGAGAAGCAATGGAAAGAGGAGCAAGATAGAAGGCTGATCCCAATTTTATTTTATCAATATGCAAATGACAAAACAGAAGAAGACATAAAGCAGACCAGGAAGAAGGTAAAAGAGGACTTGGGAACAGTGGCTGGTGACTTTCTGCTTCCGGTATTGTCTCAAAAAGAATTTGCAGGCCTGGTTTTTATTTCAGACGAGTGGCTGAGTTCTGGCACTGAAAGAAATGGCATAATATTAAAAGATGCGATATTACAGCAATTTAAGACAGAAAGATTATACGAAAAAATTGGAATATGCATAGGAGAAGTGTGTACAGGGAGAGAAGTACAGTCCATGGTAGATAAGCTTCGACAGTTTGCATGGAATAATGTTTGCAGTAGAAGACAGATTTTGGATATTATAAATATGCCTAAAAACAGTGAAGCAATTGGTATGCCTGATATGACGCTATGGAAAGCATATCTTGATAATGGCAAGACTGTGGAACTTCAAGATAAAATCCGAAAATGGCTTTGGGGAAAAGACAATGAGGCCAAGTTAAATAGGAGAGCACTTCAAATGCTTCAGTATGATTTGGAACAGTTGTTCTATTCGACACTTCAGGAAAATGGAATTCAGGCACATCAATTTTTATATGATAGAGAAAATGGATGTAACAGAGTTACGGCAATTGGTTCACTGGAGGAAATGGATGCATGGATTGAGGAAACTATGGGAGCTGTTTCCAGGATCATGCAGGACGTATCGAACTTAAGTGGGATCAGGGAACAAACGATTTATTATATACAGACACATCTTGATGAAGAACTGAATAGGATAAAAGTTGCTTCAGCATTGTATTTAAATCCGGATTACTTGGATAGACGATTTAAAAAGGAAATGGGGTGTTCAGTAAATCGCTATATTTTAAGGGAACAGGTGAATATGGCAAAAGGATTGCTGTTAAACCAAAAGATTTCCATATGTGAGATTGCATCCCGGTGCGGCTATGAAAATATGTCTAATTTTTCTGCAATGTTTAAAAGAGAAGTAGGAATTTCACCAAATGAATATCGAAAAAACGGTGGGATGGAAAGCCCTGATCTTTAAGGATCAGGGCTTTTTGTATAAAAATCATAAGTGAAGGTCGAGTTTCAAGTAGAGTCAGAACATAATAACAGATTATACTATAGTTGATCCTAAATGAAAAAATGATATGGAAAGTGAGGAACAAAATGTTTAATTTTTTTTCAAAGGAAGATAAACAACTATATAATATGTTAGGACATCTGAACATGGCTGAAAAAGAAATAAGCTTAAAGGATAACAGTGAAACAGAGATATATGAAGTTGCCTGTCCGGATGATGAATATGCTTTTTTGCATGAAGCAGCTATTATAGAATATCATGGAACGCTATTTGCTGCCTGGTATAATTGCGAGGAAAAAGAACTGATCGGACCTACTCCAATCAGACAAAAAAGGTCAAAAGACGGTGGAAAGACATGGAGTGATATTGAAACGGTAGCGGAGGATCAAACCGGCAAAATTTTGTTCTGCCCACCGGTGTACGGTATTTGTGAAGATAAACTATATATGCTTATTAATGAAATGGTATCAGCAGATCATATTCATGCTCTTGATCTTTATGTATTTCAAGAGGAAAAGGACTGTTTTGAATTTTTATGGTCCAAACCGATTCCTTTTAAGCTAAATACGAATGTGTATAAGATGGCAAATGGGAAATTGCTTTTGCCGGGACGTATTGCTGAACTAGATGGCTTCCCGAATACTCCGGCGGTACTTATTTCGGATTCTGGGAAAATAGATGATGATTGGAGATTAGTGTATATTCAGGAAAATGGAGACTTACCTGATGGTTCTAAGTTGGTACATCCGGAAATTACCGCAATCATAGAAGATAATAAAATTGCCATGTTTTCAAGAGATGACGAGCGAAAAGTTCCGCTTGTATATTTATCACAGGATTATGGCGAGACATGGTCAGATGCCTTTTCCTATGATATTCCTTTTTCCGATTCAAAAATATATGCGGGCACGCTTTCTGATGGTAGAAACTATATAATAGGAAATTGGTATCCGGGAAGAGAAAAACTTGTACTTGTATTCTCAAAACCCAAAGAAAATACCTTTGAGACCGGCATTATACTACAAAATGGCTTTTCCGACAGATTAGGTTATGGAAAAGCGTGGTGTTACCCATGCGCCTATGAAGCAGATCATAAATTATATATTATATATACGGTATATTTAGAAAATGAAAAAAGAGGGGCTGCATTGTCCGTTGTTCCGTTGATATAACAGCTCCTGTATTTTTGAAAAGGATGCAGAAAACATGGATATAAGTCTGTTGGAGGAAACGATTATGTTGTATACGGAAACAAAGGAATTACAAAAATACAGGGCTTCAAAACGCCTATGGCAAGGAATCCCAAGCATTGAGGTGACAAAACGAGGAAGGATTTTCCTTACTTTCTATTCAGGTGGAGTCAAGGAAGAAATAGGAAATTATGTGATCGTAATTAAGTCGGATGACGGAGGGAATCATTTCTCGGAACCGATTGTTATTGTAAAAGAAGATAATGGAAGATGCTTTGACCCATGCCTTTGGATAGATCCATTGGGAGAACTTTGGCTGACATGGGCAAAGTGTCCGGACGATGGTTTATATGCATCTGTTTGCCGAGATCCTGATGCAGAGGAGCTGGTTTGGGGAGAAGAATTTCTGGTAGGCCATAATGTAATGATGAATAAACCTATAGTGGTGAAATCTGGTGAATGGTTGTTCCCGATTGCTGTATGGAATGATGGTATAAGAGTATTATCAGAAGAATATGATACTAAAATTACGGAAAAAGGCTCCTTTGTTTATGCTACCAATGATTGCGGGAAAACCTTTCAGAAGCTTGGCTTTGCAGACGTGAAAGACCGGCATTATGATGAACATATGATCTTGGAGATGAAGGATGGAAGCCTAAGAATGTTTGTTAGGACAAAGTATGGGATTGGCGCATCGAATTCCTATGATGGAGGAAGAAGCTGGAGTAAAGATTTTGACACTGGTTATGGTGGTCCCTGTTCGAGATTCCATATTACAAGATTGCGTTCAGGTAGAATCCTGCTGATCAATCATTTTAAGTTTAGTGGAAGAAATAATCTTACGGCAATGCTGTCAGAGGATGAAGGAAAAACGTTCCCTTATAAATTACTATTAGACGAGAGAGAAGTTTCTTATCCGGATGCAAAGGAAGCAGATGACGGATTTATCTATGTAACATATGATCGGGAACGTGGAAGTTATCTATCCAATATGAAAGAGGTGATGGCTTCCGCCAGAGAAATTTTAATTGCCAAAATAACAGAAGAGGATATTATTAGCGGATCTCTTGCAAACACAAATAGTTATCTGAAAAAGATCGCGAGTAAGCTGACGGATTATGATGGAGAGGACAAAGATCCATTTCATGAGCTGGATTTCGATAAAACAAAAAGCGTATAAAATTCATAAGTGAAGGTCGAAATTCAGGGAGAAAGAAATAATTATAAGAGATATAGTTTAATTACAAAAGATACAAAACATACATAAAAGGAAGGAGAAAATGATATGAAAAAGAAAATTGTAAGTAAAGTATTTGCCATATTGTTGGCAGCGTGTACAGTGCTTTCCGCATGTGGAAATGAAAGCGGTAATCAGAGCGTAGGTCAGACAGACAAAAGTGAAACGAATGACACTGTGCAGGAAGGAGAGGAACCATATACCATTGTTTATGCATTTGATGTATGGGTACAGCAGGCAGATTGGGATTTGGTAGAGGAGAATCTAAGTAACATTGTTTATGACAAGATTGGTGCCAAGGTTAAGCTTTTGCCTATGACAGGAGCAAACTATCAGCAGGAGGTTAATCTGATGATTACCAGTGGCGAAAAGCTGGATCTGGTAAATGCATCAGCCAGAACTACATTCAGTAGTGATGTCACTTCCAATAAACTGCTTGGGCTGGATGAAGAAACGGTTCGTAAATATGCACCGGATGCAATGGAAGTAATCGGCGACTATATGGAAGCTACCACAGTTGACGGAAAAATATATGGATTTCCGACCATACGTGATATGGCAAGTGCATACGGACTGATTCTTCGCAATGATATTATCGAGAAATATGGAATTGATGCTGATGCAGGATTAACAGTAGAACAATTAGATGACCTTTTTGCCAGAATTAAAGAGGGAGAACCGGACAAGTATGTAACGCAGCCGCAAAGCCAGGGAACCAGCATTCTGGAAAGCCTTTTTAAAACATATGATGGGCTGGGTGATACCATGGGAGTCCTGATGGATTGGGGACAGGGCGATCTGACCGTGCAAAATCTCTTTGATACAGAATATTACGAGGAGTGTGTGAGGAAAGCCAGAGAGTGGAATGAGAAGGGCTATATTCTTCCAGATGCTTCAACGAATCCTGATACAGGAGTAGCTTATTTCAAAACAGGAAAAGTGGCATCCACAATGTCCCTGATTCATCCGGGTGTGCCTACAGACAGCACCAATATGACAGGTATTCCATGCAGTACAGCAATTGTAAATCCGGCTTTTGGAAATACACAAACGGTTGGAGCTGTTATTCAGTCGATCCCTGTCAGCTGTAAGAATCCTGAAAAAGTGTTGGAGTTTGTCAATCTGCTTTATAGTGATGCAGAAGTATATAATGCGTTGGTATGGGGTATTGAAGGTACACACTATCAGCATGTAAAAGGAAGCGAAAAGTGGATTACTTATCCGGACGGTGTAACTGGAGAAACATCCGGCTATACTCTGAGTGCAACTTACGCTTTTGGAAATCGTTATCTGAGTTATATTTGGAATACGGATCCCGAAGATTTAAATGAAAAATATGAGGAATTTAATGATAATGCAATTAAATCTAAAGCGCTGGGATTTGTGTTTGACACCACTCCTGTGAAGGCAGAAGCGGCGGCTGTACAGGCAGTAATGGATGAGTATCGTCTGCCTCTGGAGAATGGAGTAATCGATCCTGATGAAAATTTACCGAAATTCCGACAGGCACTGAAGGATGCAGGGATTGATACTGTTATTGCAGAAAAGCAGCGGCAGTTAGACGAGTGGGCGGCAACAAAATAAGTAAAGTTTCTCGGAAAGGTCAGAGGTATAACACAACTGACCTTTCTATTCAAAGGAGCCTGGTATGTATAAAAGATTAAAAAAAATAAAAAAGCTTTTGCCACTATACATTATGGCTTTGCCGGCATTGGTTTATTTGTTTATTAACAATTATTTACCACTAACGGGTATGGTGGTAGCTTTTAAAGATTTCGACTACAGCAAAGGAATTTATGGAAGTGATTGGGCAGGCTTTAGAAATTTTTTGTTTTTATTTAAAAACTCAGTTGCTTTTATTATTACCAGAAACACAATATTGTACAATGTGGCATTTATTATAATTAATACATTTTTAGGTATTTTAGTAGCAATTCTTTTGAGCGAAGTGACAAGCAAAAAGGCTTTAAAAGTATATCAGACAGTGATTCTTTTGCCATATTTGTTTTCTATCGTCATTATCAGTTATCTGGTATTTGCTTTCTTAAGTACGGATGTAGGCTTTATTAATAAAGGGATCCTGGAGCCCTTGGGAAAAAGCACGATATCCTGGTACAATGAGTCAAAGTACTGGCCTATAATATTACCGATCGTAAATACATGGAAGTCATTTGGATTTCAGGCAACTATTTATTATGCCAATGTTATTTCTATTGATAAGTCTTACTATGAAGCGGCTCAACTGGATGGGGCATCAAAGCTTCAACAGGTACGGTATATCACACTGGTATTGTTGAAACCGGTTATTATAATGATGATATTATTGGCGGTAGGAAAGATTTTTTATTCTGATTTTGGTTTATTTTATCAGGTTACGCAGAACTCAGGAGCAATATACAGTACTACAAATACAATAGATACCTATGTGTACCGCACATTGATACAGACAGGAGACGTGGGTATGTCTGCAGCAGCAGGAGTATATCAGTCAGTAGTCGGCTTTTTAATTGTTTTAATTACAAATTTGTTACTTCGGAAGATCAGCCCGGAAGATTCTCTGTTTTAGGAGGTGTGAGATGAAACGAATGAAAGTAAACAAATCAGCATTAGTAGCACATATAGTTTTAATTTGTTTCGTGCTTTTCTGTACTCTTCCTACGTTGTTGCTGGTAACGTCTTCTCTGTCGGATAATGATAGTGTGTTCCGAAATGGTTATTCCTTTTGGCCCAAAGAGTGGAGTCTGGAAGCATATCGCTATATGGCGACGCAGGGGCAGACAATATTCCGTGCATACGGGATTTCAATACTAACTACATTTATAGGTACGATTTCCGGATTGATGCTTACAGCCATGCTGGGATATACACTTTCGCGTAATGAATTACCCGGAAGAAAGATAATCAATTTTCTCGTGTTTTTTACATTGCTTTTTAACGGAGGTATGGTTCCCACCTATTTATTATATGTAAATACGTTACATGTCAAAAATACTATATTTGCATTACTTTTGCCAAATAATATTTTGGTAAATGGTTTCAATGTTCTGCTGGTGAGAACATACTTTAATAACAATACGCCTAAGGAATTGATCGAATCAGCTATGGTAGATGGCGCTAAGGAGTTCCGAATTTTCTTTAGTATTATTATGCCGATTTCGAAACCCATCCTGGCTACGGTAGGATTGTTGATTGGTATTGGTTATTGGAATGACTGGTATAATGGTCTCCTTTATCTTACGAATACAAAATTATTCAGTCTGCAAAATTATTTGAATAGAATTTTGCTGGATATTCAGTTTATGACACAAAGTATGGCAGGAAGCGCAGAGGCTGCCAATGCCTTGGGTAAAATGCCTACCATCACGGTTCGTATGGCAATTGCAGTAATCGGTATTTTACCTCTTATGATTATATTTCCGTTTTTCCAGTCCTATTTTGCAAGAGGTATGACAGTTGGAGCAGTGAAAGGCTGAGAAGTGTTTTAAAAGGAGAGCGAAGGATGAATATTGTAAATTATAAAGGAACAAATTTGCGAGTGTCAGATATAGCGTTGGGAGGTGGAGTGCTCGGGAGCCGTATTTCCGACCAGGCATCATTCGATATCCTCGATTGTTTTGTAGGAAATGGGGGTACATTTATTGATACAGCGAATGTGTATGGAAGGTGGAATCCAGGAAATCTTCCACTATCTGAATTATTGATTGGAAGATGGATGAAACAGCATAGATTGAGAAGCAAGCTGGTAGTTGCGACCAAAGGAGCCTGCCATGCACTTGAAACACCGAACATAAAAAGGCTGGCGCCGGAAGAGATACGAGAGGATCTGGAGAGCAGTTTGAAAAGCTTACAGACTGATTATATAGATTTATACTATTTACATGCAGATGATCCGAAGCGTGAGGTTGGTGAAATTATTGAAACTTTGAACAGCTTTGTCAGAGAAGGAAAGGTGAGATATTTTGCTTGTTCGAACTGGTCGGCAGAAAGAATGTGGGCTGCAGATGCTTACGCGAAAGAGCATAATTTGAAATCCTTTGTCGGGCATGAAATTATGTTCAATTTGGCAAAACCGAATGACGAGGCAGTGGAGGCAGCTGTACAGACCCATATGACAGAGAACATATATGAATATCACCAAAAAACCGGTAAACCGGTAACTGCATATACTTCTCAGGCAGCAGGATTTTTTGTATTACATAAGGAAGAGGGATTTCTCAAGGACGATAAATTTGCTTTCCCCAGAGATATGTTTTATAATGCGGAATCCTTAAAAAGAGCGGAGAGAGTAGACGAACTATGCAAGCTCACGAATGCCACTCCATTGGAAATAACATTAGCATATCTTTATGCGCAGCCTTTTCAGGTTATTCCGATCGTAGGACCTTGCAGGGTTAAGGAACTGGAAGAGAGCCTTCGTGCATCAGAAAAGAGATTAACGCAAGAGGAAGTAGAGTTTTTGTTTTCATAATGGAGAGAGCTGACTTAAATGACATTCTATTTTTGCAATACATTTGGAAACACATCGACAGATGGGATATATCGTATTGACCTGGGGAGAAATGACAGCAGGGAAACTTTGGCTGCACCACTGAAAAATCTGGAATGGGCGTGTATTGCGCCCAACGGAATACTGTATGCGGTAGGACAGGAAGAATCAGGGGGAAGTTATATTCAGTCGTTTTATTTGAAGCAACTTACAGGAGAACTGTTTTTTTTGGAGAAAAGCTGTTTCCCTTGGAGAGGGATCAGCCATATGAGCTTTTGGGAGCAGGGAAAGGCTCTTTTGATTGCTGTGTATGGAGAACAAATGGTTGTATCAGTGGACGTAGCGGAGGGGCGCATCGGCAAAGAATCTGGAAGGGTGATTTTCAAAGGAAATGGTCCGGTAGTTAGCAGGCAGGAAGCGTCTCATCCGCATTTTGTAAAGTGGATGCAGGAGGAGTGCTGGATTGCCGATCTGGGCGCGGATGCAGTATATCATAGTAGTGAGAGCCAACTTTGGGGAAACCGGGACAACTGGAGAATAGAGCAACAGCCCCGGGGATCAGGTCCAAGATTTCTGGAGATACATCCATTAGGAAAAATCGTATACCTCGTTACAGAATTATCGAATGAATTGATCGTGTTGGAGAAAAATTCAGACGGAGGTTTGAAAGAAAAGCAGCGTGTCAGTTTGCTCCCTGCCGGAGCACGAAAAAGTCTTTCTTCAATTTTGTGTCCAGATTGGACAAAAGGAAGATTGTTCGTAGGAGTACGGGGAGCTAATCTGATCCGGGAATTGGTCGTTGAGCAAAACGGAATGATCCGGGAAGGGAGAATTTTGCAAACACTGGGATGGCCCAGGAGCTTTCTGTATCTGAAACAGCTGGATTGTTTGCTGATTGCTGATGAAGAATTTGCGGAATCAACCGGAAGACTGGAGCTTTTTGATCTATGTGAGGGAAAACGTTTATGGGAAAAAAGAATGCCAAGAGCTTATCAAATTTACAACGGAGAGTACAATGACGAAACGGAAAGGTAAAGATATGGAGAAATGGATGAAGTGTTACGTAGGAACGAACTCCTTGAGAGGATCGAAAGGTATTTACACATTGGAGATAAATACTCAAAATGGGGAAATGAGGGAAGTTTCAACAGTAGAGGCTGACGATTCTGCATATTTATATGTTTCGGAAAAGAGAAAATGTCTGTATGCGGTTATGGAATCACTGGAATATAAAGGTGTACCGGGTGGAGGTGTTGCTGCTTATCGCATAGAGGATAATAAACTTTCATTTTTAAATAGCAGATATGCTTATGGTGGCTGGCCATGTCATGTTATAGCGGATGAGGAAAAAGATAGTCTTTTAGTATCTGTTTTTCGTAATGGATTGCTGGTGGTGTACGGCATTAATCAGGATGGAAGCATTGGGGAGGAAAGACGAGTAGAGCATCACCAGGAACCAAATGGAAGGATGTCTCATATTCATGCATCCATGCCTACACCGGATGGAAAATATATTGCGGTTGCGGATTGCGGTCTTGATTATATATATCTTTATGATGCAAAAACGTATCAAAAAGTTTTCGAGTGGAAAGCACCGGAAGACAGTGGACCCAGACAACTCCGTTTCAGTCCGGATGGAAAATATCTATATATGGTATCTGAATTGAGCTGTCAAATTTTTGTGTTTGAGTATCAGCCGGATTGCAAAGATATGTTACGGAATGTCCAGGTAATATCGACGAGACGTGAGGATGGTTATGACCGGGAGAACTATACTTCGGCACTACAGATGCATCCATCCGGTAGATATCTTTTGGCTGGGAACAGAGGGCACAATTCAATTGTTGTCTATGAGGTAGATAAGGAAACCGGTTTGTTGATGTTGAAAGGACATACAATGTTGGCAGGTGATTTCTGCCGGGAGTTTTGTTTTGTACCAGATGGCTCTATGCTGATAGTGGGTATTCAGCATACAGATGTGGTACAGACCTTTTTCTTTGATGAAAATAAAGGGATTTTAAAGTGGAGCGGACAGGAAATTGTAATTCCCTCTCCTTCCT
>ERZ779843.855-NODE-855-length-41728-cov-6.487534_pt1 | contig 41728 bp, 41 predicted proteins | sample MGYA00511560_ERZ779843 | MGnify/ENA primary metagenome ERZ779843 (study PRJEB29588, sample SAMEA2158062) | human gut metagenome | biome: human gut; feature: human-associated habitat; material: faeces | place: Denmark | collected 2008/2010 ... | reverse complement strand
TCTATGAGCGTATGTCCGCGGAAAACGAGGCGTTTCTGGCGGATCTGAGAGTAAAGCCTGCGGACGAGATCATTTCCCACGCTTATGAGATCGCCTGCCGTGACAACCTGCTGATGCTTTTTGAGGATGAAACAAGCCTCTCCGAGCGGCAGCTTACGGTGCTGAACGAGTTTGAGCATCCCCTGTCACAGCTTTATACAGACTGGCTCTCCCGCAATACGGATGAGATGGATGCCTTTCGAGACAGCATTGCGTGCTGTGCGGATGATATTCTTCGGAAAAGAGTCGAAGAAAAATATCGAGATCCCGCGCAGCCCATATACCCTAACACCCGTTCGGAAGCCATGGCTCGCGGAGAGGCCTTTGAGTGGATGGCCAGCCGGGATCGGACGCTGACCTGTGCGGGAACCTTTGAGAAGGACGCGACCAACGCCTACAACGATGGAACGCTGTCTGCTTTTTTGAAGGAGTGGACAAACACCTACGGCAAGGGCCGCTGTATGTTCGTGCTGGCCTGCACCATGGCGCAGCGCACGGGAGATGAGCGGTTTTATCTGTCGGCGCGTCAGGCCGCGGGGCGATTTGCGGCGCTCCAGAAGCAGATGGGCGGGCATACGGACATTTACGCTGTGGACAATCACTCGTGCGTGATCAATGCCGCGATGGAGCATTTCGCAAGATCGGAACGCGGCAAGGATCTGTCGCAGAAGAAAAAACAGCAACCGGAGCGGTGATTGCCGATGCAGGTTGATAAAACGGAGAAAATCGTACTACCTGACCTGTTTACCTACCTGCGGCGGTTCGAGCCGGAAGGAACTGTGAAAAAGCATCTTTCTTAATTCGGGACAGCGTGATATAATAAGCCAAACCATAAAACAATGGAGGGAACGACGGATGACTGTTACGGCAAAAAAGCGCAGGATACAGGCCGTAAAGCTGGCAGATGCCTTAAACGCGATAGAGGGGGTCCCTGTTTCCGATTATGCCAAGACGCTTTCCCAATGCTGGGCAAACGGCGAATTGACTGGTAATCAGATGAAGGAGGCACTTCTGGCATCCCATCGCAAACTGGCCGCACAGGAGCAGCGTATCCATGCCTGATCCCTATCTCTATCCAGATGTTCCAGTCCTGCGGAACAAGCTGGACATTAAAACGGAAAAGACGCTGGATTTGGTGGAAGCAGAGCAGTCCCGTGCAAATATGATGCTTTTGTATGATGCCCCATTCTCAGACTTTACGCCCAAGGGTTTGCGGCATATTCATGAGTATCTGTTTGGGGATATTTACGATTGGGCGGGAGAATACCGCATCATTAATATCCAAAAAGCAGAGCGGCTGTTAGGCGGTCGCAGTGTGTGGTATTCCAACGACGATGACATTGAACGAGATCTTGCCGTTGCATTTCAGGCTATCAATGAATTTGATTGGGACGCTTGCGACCGAGAGACTTTTGTAAATGCGCTGACACACCTGTTTCCACCTATCTGGCAAGTACACCCGTTCCGCGAAGGAAATACCCGAACCATAGTCATGATGATGACTCTTTTTGTAGAAGCGCATGGATACTTCTTTGACAAAGACCTACTTGCGGCAAGTGCGGGATATGTGCGGGATTCATTGGTAATGGCTTCTATTGACCAAAACTCAGAATATGAGCATTTGGAGCGAATCTTGATGGATGCCGTTTGCACGGAACCTATTGAAGCCTTGGACGAAGAAATGCCCACCGAGGAAAGCACAAGTAAATATAAAAAATATCAGAAAGAGCCGTATACGCCTGCACCGCACACGACTCGCTCTGATGAAGAATGATTTTGAGGCACGAGCAGAAATGTTCGTGTCTTTTTCTATGCCCGAAAGGAGGCGAACGCCATGTCTTATATTCCGAAAGATCAAATCGCCGCCGCCCGCGAGATGGATCTGCTGACCTATCTGCGGTACTTTGAACCGGAAGAACTGGTGCATTTCGGCGGAGGCACCTATACCACCCGCACACATGATTCCCTGAAAATCTCCAACGGAAAATGGAATTGGTTTTCTCGTGGGATCGGAGGGAAAACAGCTCTGGACTATCTTGTCAAGGTCCGGGGCTTTTCTTTTACCCAGGCGGTGGAGATTATGGCGGGGAAGAACATTCCGCCCCAGTTCTACGCGGATCGGGTTCAGCCATTCAACCAAGAACCCAAGGTGTTGTCATTGCCAAAAGCCAGCCGGTGCGCTGCCCGTGCCATCAGCTACCTTCACAGACGGGGCATCGACTACGATGTGATCAACTACTGCGTACAAACCGGACGGTTATATGAGAGCCTGCCCTATCACAACGCTGTGTTTGTAGGCCGAGACCAGCAAGGTCAGCCCCGCTATGCCGCTCTGCGCGGCACCGTGGGAGACTTTAAGGGCGAGGCCCCTGGCAGCGACAAACGATACTCGTTCACTGTCGCGGAAAACCCCAACGCAAAGAGCGTCCACTTGTTTGAATCCGCCATTGATCTGCTCAGTTACGCCACAATGTTAAAAATGGAAGGCAGAGATTGGCGGCAGAGCAATTTGTTATCCCTGGCAGGTGTGTTCAAGCAGAAGCAGGCGGGCACAGTCCCCCTTGCTCTCAGCCAGTACCTGCGTGATCACCCCGGCACCGACACGATCTATCTTCATTTGGATAATGACGCGGTAGGCCGGGGTGCCGCAGTGGGCATCATGGAGAGCCTAAAGGATTGCTACACCGTATTGAACAGACCGCCGACCAGCGGGAAGGATGTAAATGAACTGCTTCAGCAGCGTTTGGGACTGACGAGAAAAAGGGAGGAAAAAGAACGGGAACGGTAATGGTATAACCTATCACGCACGATCTTCCCCGCCGTAGGCGTAGAGAACGGTATTGTCCTAACAAGCAACGAATCTGTCCGTACAGATTCCGCTTGACAGGGGCTCACCGCCCCTATGACCCCTCAAAAAAGAAAGGTGATTTGAAAATGAGAAAAAGAAATTGCAGAGTAGAAGTGTGCTTCACGAAGGATGAGTTGTATGCGCTTTCTAAGAAAGCGAAAAAAGCAGGTATGTCCGTTGGCGGCTTTATCCGCCATTGCGTCTCTGGTAAAGAAGTCAAGGAGGCCCCGCCTGCCGATGTGCCCGCGCTGATCCGGGAGGTGCGGCGTGTGGGCTACAACATCGACCAGCTTTTGGTAATCGCCCGCGCGAAGAATTGGATGATCGCGAAGGACTTGGAAAAAGCGCTGGAACGCAACCGGGCTGTTGAGAAGCTGATCATGAACGCCTACACTACACCCGCTGATTAAAATGGCCGTGACCTCTATTTGGCCCATCAAGGGGCGTGTAGACAAGGTGATCAATTATGTTCGGAATCCGGAAAAGACCATCGAAACCGGCCATGAGGCATTGGCGTCTCTCCACGTCATCGATGATGTGGTGGAGTATGCCGCCGACGAGGTGAAAACTGAGCGTCGGTCCTATGTGTCCTGTCTGAATTGCCGGGAGGATACCGCCGCGGAACAATTCGTAGAAACGAAACAGCTATGGGGCAAAATGGGGGGCCGTGTCTGCTATCACGGCTATCAATCCTTTAAGGCCGGGGAGGTGAACGCGGAAACTGCCCATGAGATCGGTGTCAAGCTGGCAAGCGAACTGTGGGGGGACCGCTTTGAGGTGGTGGTTGCTACCCACTGCAATACCGGCCATTACCACAATCACTTTGTCATCAACTCTGTGTCCTTAGAGGATGGGCGGAAGTTCTACAATTCTCCAGACGACTATGCACGGATGCGGGAGGTGTCAGATCGGCTGTGCCGGGAATATGCCATTTCTGTAATAGAAAATCCCCGCGGACGGACCAAGGATTACACTGAATGGCAGGCTGAACACGATGGAAGCCCCACTTTCCGAGGGACGATCCGAGCCGATATTGACCGAGCCATTCTCGCGTCTACCACAGAGCGCGGTTTCTTCCAAGTGCTGGCAAAGATGGGGTATCAATTTAAGATACGGGGAAAAAGTGGAGCGCCGCTGAAATACCCGGCCTTAAAACCACCGGGGGCAAAGGGCTATTTCCGATTTCACAAGCTGGGCGATGACTACGCCCTGGAGCAGATCAGAAACCGTATCCTGCGTAACATCCAAAAGCAAGACCCATTCCCCAAGCTGACCCATCATCCGCCCCGGCGTTGCAGACTGCGGGGCAAATCTCAGAAAAAAGTCACCGGTCTGCGGGCACTGTATTTCCGGTACTGCTATGAACTTCATATCATCGTCAAGCAACCGGCATCCGAAAAACGGGTGTCTTTTTTTCTGCGTGAGGATGTGACCAAGCTAAAGCGGCTGGATGCGGAAACCCGGCTTTTGGGCAAAAACCATATCGAAACGATCACAGATCTGACCCAATATCAAAAAACGGTATTGGCGGAAATAGACAGTCTGACCGCACAGCGGCAGGAACTGCGCAAGGAACTGCGCCGACTTGTGCGGAAGGGCAATTCTGCGGATATTGGCGCGGCCAAGAATAAGATCAACGCCATTTCCAACCGCCTGCGGGGACTACGAAAGGAGGTGGTCTTATGTGATGACATTGCCCAGCGTTCTGGGCAGATCCGGGAGAATACGGAACGATTGATCACGCGAAAGGAATTTAACAGAAAGGAGAAATCGAAGGATGAGTTATTCAGGTGACGCGGCGGAACAGGTTGTCAGAATGTCGCTGGAAACGGGAGAGGTGGCAGTCAGACTGGCTGGCTCCGGAGCCAAGCAGCTTGCCATTTTGCTGTACGCCATCCTGCGGGAGCAGAAAAAAACGGCTGGAAAAGCCAGACTGTCTAATATGCTCCGCAGCGGCAAGGAGTTAAAGGTGTTCGCTGTGAAGGACAGCGATCTTGAGCTTTTTTGCAAGGAGGCGAAAAAGTACGGCATCCTCTATTGTGTGCTGAAGGATCGGGACGCCACAGACGGGCTGACTGACATCATGGCCAGAGCGGAGGACGCCAGTAAAATTAACCGCATTATCGAGAGATTTGGTTTAGCCACCGTGGATATGGCTCAAGTCAAAAATGATATTGAGCAGAACCATCCGGAGCGGCAGACCGGCGCTCCGGAAACGCCCGCGGCAGAGCTGGAAGGTGGGCAGAAGCAGATGGATGGACAGGAAGTGGATGATCTTTTGGACGCGATGCTTTCGCCAACATCAGAAAAAGAAACGGACATTTCGGAGCACACCGATCCCGAACAGGATGTGGATATGTTTTTGAAGGAGGTACGAGCGGCAGCTGCGGACAGAGGGGAGCGTGACGCGGAAAACCCCGTTATGGGCCGGACCGAGAAATCCCGTCCGTCCGCGCCTATCTCAAAGCCCAGAGAGGCTACCGAACCGGGTGTTTCTGATGATAAGTGGGAGCGATCCCGGCCCTCAGTCAGACAGGAACTGAAAGAAATCAAGGCGGAGCAGAGAGAAAAGGCGGCGAAGGACAAGGTACAGTCCAAGCCCACCAAAGGGCCGATGCACAAGGCCCCCCGAAAATATAAGCCCAAAAGATTAAAGGAGAGATAAATTATGCCGAACTATGATGATCTGTTCACTGAGCAGCCTACCCGGCAGGAGCAACCGGCCTTTGACAAGGACGCCTGGGCCGCGCGGAAACAGGCGGAACGTGAGAATGTCTATGCCATGATCGACGCATACGCTCAGAACATGGGCACGGACGGCGGTGCGCTTCAGGCGTATTTGGATGTGCAGGCCCGCTTTGGCCTTTACTCCGTAAGCAACGCGATCCTGCTGGCCGCGCAGTGCCCGGAGGCTACTCGTGTGGCTGACTATGACACATGGAAGGAAAATGGGGTGTATGTTAAGCGGGGCGCGGACGCCATCACCATTTTGGAACCGGGCAAGGAGTACAAAAAGGACGATGGCACCGTGGCTGTATCCTATAATGTGAAAAAGGTCTTTGATATTTCTCAGACCAGAATGGAACAGCGACCTTCTCTGAATGTGGCCCGTGATGAGCGGTTGCTGCTGAAAGCACTGATGAACAATGCCCCCTGCCGCTTTGCCATATCGGATGAATTGGCGGAGGGCGTCAATATGGCTTACCGCGCGCGGGACAACACGATTTATGTCCGAAAAGGGCTGGAGGCTTCCGTGATCTTCCGGGGACTGGCGCGGGAGCTGGCCTACGTCCACATGGGCAGGGATGGCGTGGCCTGTGAAAACCCTGACTTTACGGCGTACAGTGTGTCCTATATGCTGTGCAGACGCAATGGCGTATCGGTAGAAGGGTTTTCCTTTGACCGCTTACCGGAACGCTACGCCACGATGGATGCGCGGGAACTCAGAGCCGAGGTTGGCATCATGCGGGATGTGGCAGGTAATATCACAGCCGACATGAATCGGTTGTTCGCCGCGCAGGAAAAGGCACAGAAAAGCCGGGACAATAGCGCAAGGTAAGGAGGGGGTCTTATGCGTGATGAAAAGCGTGTAGTCACGCTGAACAACTATGAACAGCGCCTCTTGGTGCGAGGTCTGTCCGATTTCCGCAATGGAGCGATCCGGGCTGGCAAACCCACCGAGGATCTGGACGGCCTGCTGTTAAAGGTGATAGACGCACCGACCAAACGGGAGAAACGGAGGAATGACCGTGCGGAACGATAAATTTTCCAAAGCCAGTCTGACGCTCTACGCCTGCGGCACCATTCCCGTGATCTGGATCGCTCTGCTGCTGGCCCCCTATGTGGGCGGCGGTCTGGTAGCACTGATCCGGTACGGCGGCGCGGCGCTGAATGACCCTTTCCATATCGTACTGTGTGAGGACAGCATGAAAGCTGTCCTCATTTTCTTGACGTGCTATGGGCTGGGGATCGGCATATATCTCTCCACCGACCGCAACTATCGCAGGCGGGAGGAACACGGCTCTGCCAAATGGGGGGTGCCGGGGCAGGTAAATCAGAAATACGCAGATAAAAACATCACGGAGAACAAGATACTGACACAAAATGTGGCAATAGGGCTGGATGGGCGCAGACACAGGCGCAATCTCAATATTTTAGTGTGCGGCGGTTCCGGCGCGGGTAAGACGCGCTTTTTTGCCAAGCCCAACATTATGAATGCCAATACCAGCTTTGTGTGCTTGGACCCCAAGGGGGAGCTGCTGCGTGATACCGGAAATCTGCTGCGGGAGAAGGGGTATGATATTAAGGTGATCGACCTCATCAACATGGAGAAAAGCCACTGTTATAACCCATTCGTCTATATCCGTAATGACAATGACGTTCAGAGGCTTGTAACAAACCTGTTCAAGAACACCACGCCAAAGGGCAGCCAGAGCCAAGACCCCTTCTGGGATCAGGCGGCTCAAATGCTGCTGCTGGCGCTGGTGTTCTACCTTCATTACGAGGCACCGGAGGATGAGCAAAATTTCCCCATGGTGATGGAGATGATCCGGTCCGGTGAGGTCATGGAGGACAATGATGAATACCGATCCCCGTTGGATGAACTCTTTGACCGATTGGAAATGCGGGAGCCGGATCATATTGCGCTGAAATATTACCGAAATTACCGCTCCGGCAGCGGCAAGACCCTGAAATCCATCCAAATCACATTGGTATCCCGGTTGGAGAAGTTCAATTTGGATTCGTTAGCCAGCATAACGCGGACAGACGAGATGGAATTGTGGAGTCTGGGGGAGAAAAAGACGGCCATTTTTGCCGTCATTCCAGACAATGATTCCAGTTTTAACTTCATTGTAGGACTTCTGTACACCCAGCTTTTTCAGCAGCTCTATTATCAGGCAGATGTGGTGCATGGAGGGCGTCTTCCCATCCATGTTCACTTTGTCATGGACGAGTTTGCCAATGTCGCGCTCCCGGATGAATTTGATAAACTGCTGGCAACCATGCGGAGCCGGGAGATTTCCGTGAGCATCATCATTCAGAACCTTGCCCAGCTAAAGACCCTCTTTGAAAAGCAGTGGGAGAGCATTGTGGGAAACTGTGATGAGTTTATCTACCTCGGCGGAAATGAGCAATCCACTCACGAATATGTCTCAAAGCTGCTTGGCAAAGAAACGATTGACACAAACACCTACGGCCAATCCAAGGGGCGGAACGGCAGCTACTCTACCAACTGGCAGATAGCAGGCCGGGAGCTGCTTATGCCGGAAGAGGTGCGTATGCTGGACAACCGGTACAGCCTTGTTTTTATTCGCGGGGAGCGGCCCGTGCGGGATTTTAAGTATGACATTCTAAAGCATCCCAATGTAAAGCTGACTACGGATGGCGGAGCGGAAGCGTACCGGCACGGTGAGGACACTTGCAGCGTAGCGACCGTTCGCTTCGATAAGGAGCTGCTGAAGCAGGCGGCAGAAAAGGACACGGACAATACCGTGAAGCACCGGTTCATTCTTCTGACCGAGGAAGAATTGGAAGATAAATTTATCGAATTGGAGGAACAAGAAAATGCAGAACAACAAGAAAAATAAGAGACTTCCCATGCCAGAACAGGTGAAGCGGGGCTTTCACTGTTACCGCACCATGGTGCTGATCGTGGCCCTGATGGGACGCTGTTCCGTAACGGCCCTTGCCGCAGACGATCCGCTGACTGTAATCAACAATCTGTCTGATTTTATCTTTGGCCTGATCCGGGCCGTGGGCCTGATCCTGCTGGGATGGGGCATCGTTCAGGTGGGCCTCTCACTCCAAAGCCATGACCCCTCTCAGCGCTCTAACGGCTTTCTTACGCTGGCAGGCGGCATTGTTATAACCTTCGCGAAGGAGATTCTGGACCTGATCGTTGGTTGACCACGCAACACTGTCCGTACACATGGGGCAGGCCCGCAAGGGCGGACCTGCCCCGGAAGGAGGTGCTTTTTGTGTCGGATAATTGGGTCATTCAGAATTTGGAGAATGCTCTGGAAGTATGGAACAGCAAGTTAAGCGAAATATGGCAGTTGATCACGCAATCCCCACAGGATTTTAAGGGTGGCGCGATTTGGAATGTAGTAGCGGATATTCACGGCGCGTTGCAGGCCATCGGCTATGCTCTGCTGGTGCTGTTCTTTGTAGTGGGCGTAGTAAAGACCTGCGGCAGCTTTGCGGAGGTCAAGAAACCGGAACACGCGCTGAAGCTGTTTGTTCGCTTTGCGCTGGCTAAGGCCCTGATCACCTATGGAATGGAGCTGATGCTGGCGCTGGTAAACATTGTGCAAGGCGTGGTGTCCTCGATCATGAACACGGCGGGTTTTGGCGCGCCTGAATCCACCGTTCTGCCCAGCGAGATCGTGACTGCCGTTGAAGATTGCGGCTTTTTTGAGAGCATTCCCCTATGGGCGGTGACGCTGATTGGAGGGCTGTTCATTTGGGTGCTGTCTTTTGTTATGATTTTGAGCGTTTACGGGCGCTTTTTTAAGATGTACCTGTATGCCGCGCTGGCTCCGATCCCCTTGTCCAGCTTTGCCGGAGAACCCAGCCAGAATGTGGGAAAAAGTTTTTTAAGGGGCTATGCTGCCGTGTGTTTGGAGGGGGCTGTGATCGTGCTGGCCTGCATTATCTTTTCTGTGTTCGCCAGTTCCCCGCCTACCGTTGACCCAGACGCAGCGGCGGCAGCAATGGTTTGGAGTTACATCGGGGAACTCATTTTCAATATGCTCATTTTGGTGGGCAGCGTGAAAATGGCTGACCATGTTGTGCGGGAAATGATGGGATTGTAGGAGGTGCTTTCATTGGAAGTTAAAATTAACCGTGAGATCCGTGATTACACGGAAAGTATGTTTTTTGGGCTGTCCTTGCGACAGCTCATTTTTTCTGCGCTGGCGGTAGCGGTAGCCGTAGGGCTGTACTTTTTGCTGAAGCCCTATGTCGGCACGGAAACCGTATCCTGGATGTGCGTTTTGGGCGCGGCCCCTTTTGCCGCCTTGGGTTTCTTTTCCTACCACGGCATGACGGCGGAGCAGTTCCTTTGGGCGTGGCTGCGCTCAGAGGTGCTGGAGCCGAGGGAGCTGCATTTTGAATCGTCTACACTGTATTACAAATTGTGGAAGCCCTGCTTGGAAAAGCGGGAGAGGGAGGAATATAAGCGCCATGATTAAAAGTATTAAAACAATTATGCGGCAGGACCGGGTGCCGTACTATATCCCCCGCAGGGTGCAGGATGTGATCCCAATTCAGAGTATCTGGCCGGACGGCATTTTTAAGGTGGGGATGAAGTTCTCAAAAACCTACCGCTTTACGGACATCAACTACAAGGTTGCCAGCCGGGAGGACAAGGAGACGATGTTTTTGGCCTATTCGGAACTGCTGAATGGCCTGGACTGTGCCGCCACCACCAAGCTGACTATCTGTAACCGCCGTCAAAGTCAGGCAGACTTTGAACAGTCTGTTCTTATGCCCATGCGTGGTGATAATTTGGATAAGTACCGTAGTGAGTATAACAAAATGCTCATCGACAAGGCAACCGGGGCCAATGGGATCATTCAGGAGAAATATATCACTGTGACGGTCTATAAACGGGACATCGAGGACGCCCGCAGATATTTTATCCGCGTTGGAGCCGAACTGACTGCCCGCTTCGCTGCCCTTGGCTCCCGGTGCATGGAACTGGACGCGGCAGACCGCCTTCGTGTCCTGCATGATTTTTACAGGGCCGGGGATGAAGGAAACTTCCATTTTGATATGGCGGATATGGCTCAAAAGGGCCATGACTTCAAGGACTACATCTGCCCGGACGGAATCGAGAAGCACAGTGACTATCTGAAATTGGGCGAGCGCTATTGCAGGGTGCTGTTTTTGAAGGACTACGCCAACTATATCCAGGACGAGATCGTGTCGAACTTGACCGACCTCAACCGTAATATGATGCTGTCTATCGACATTCTCAATGTGCCTACGGACGAGGCTGTGCGGGAGGTGGAAAACCGCCTGCTGGGTGTGGAAACCAACATCACGAGCTGGCAGCGGAGACAAAACCAGAATAACAACTTTTCTGCCATCGTTCCCTACGATATGGAATTACAGCGCAAAGAAAGCAAGGAGTTTCTGGCGGATCTGACCGCCCGTGACCAGCGGATGATGCAGGCCGTTCTCACTATGGTCATCACCGCCGATACGAAGCAGCAGCTTGACAGCGACACCCAGCAGGTACGCTCCATGTCCGGGCGCTGCCAACTGGCGGTACTGAAATACCAGCAGATGGACGGGCTCAACACTGTCCTGCCGATTGGGACACGGAAGATCAACGCCTTCCGCACTCTGACCACAGAGAGCCTTGCCGTGTTCATGCCCTTCAAGGTGCAGGAGATCATGGATCGGGGCGGTATCTATTTTGGAGAGAACGCCATTTCCCACAACCTGATCATGTGCAACAAGGCGAATCTGCTCAATCAGTCCTCCCTCCGATTGGGTATTCCCGGCTCCGGAAAGTCCTTCAGCGTAAAGGAGGAGATCGCGTTTCTCATCCTCAATACGGATGATGATATTTTGATTGCCGACCCGGAGGGAGAGTACGCGCCGCTCATTGAGGCTATGGGTGGTCTGGGCACCGTGATCCGAGTGGCCGCAGGGGGGAAAGACCGGCTGAACGCTATGTATATGGTGGATGGTTACGGCGAGAACAACCCAATCGTGGTGAAATCGCAGTTCATTATGTCCTTGGTGGAGCGCATTGACCCCAAGGGCGTGGGGGCGAAGCAGAAATCCATCATTGACCGCTGCACGGGCATCATATACGCGGAGGCGGAGCAAAACGGCACGGTCCCCACTCTGGCAACTCTGCGGGAAAAACTGCTGGAGCAGCCGGAGGCAGAGGCGCGGGAGATCGCTTTGGCGCTGGAACTGTTCACCACCGGCTCCCTCGATATTTTCGGACACGAAAGCACCGTGGATCTGGACAAGCGGGCGGTGGTGTTTGACATTCACGGCTTGGGTGAACAGTTAAAGCCCATCGGTCATCTGGTCATTACCGACACCATGCTCAACCGCGTTACCCTCAACTGGAAAAGGGGCAAGCGTACGCACGTCTTTATCGACGAGTTCCATGTCATGTTTGAAAACAAGTTTTCCGCAGCCTTTTTCAATTCCGCGTGGCGTCAGTTCCGTAAACGCAATGCCTACCCCACCGCTATCACGCAGAACGTGGAGTATCTGCTTGATTCTGTTCAGGCCAGCACCTTGCTCAGCAACTCTGAGTTTGTGATCATGCTCAATCAGGCGGCAGGTGACCGGGAAAAACTGGCCCATCTTCTGAACATCTCCGAGGAACAGATGAGCTATATCACCAACGCGGACGCGGGGTGCGGCCTCATCAAATATGGCTCGGCACTGGTGCCCTTTGTCAACCGGTTTCCTGCCGATACAGAGCTGTACCGTTTGATGACCACCAAGCCCGGTGAGGGCAGTTTTTCCGAGGGACGGCCTTAACGCCAAGGGTGAGCGGCCATGAGAAAGATCAAAACACGCGAAAAGAAAAAAGACATTAAGGCACTGGACAAATCCGCCGTGATCGGGCAGCGTATGAAAACCGCGTTTCTCCGTTCCAAACGGAACACGGAGAGCCTGATGGATGACCGTCAGAATACCCCTACCGGATACGCCGTGGATCAGGTGGAGTTTGCTGCCGACGATTTAGGCCATGACGCAGTAAACGCAGCGGCTTCCGGTACAAAGCTGGCGATAAAGCAGGGACGGAATTTGTTCCAACGCCAGCGGGAAAAGCGGGCGTCAGAGGGAGGGCGGGAGCATACCACGCCTGCGGAACAGGCCCCGGCTTCGGAGCCGGTAGACTTGGGAAGGCAGATCCCCTGGCAAGGTGGCGATTCTCCCCCGGTAAACCGGTTTCCGCAACACGGGAATACCTTCCCCCAAAATACCACCGTGAAATGTCCTGACGCAGACCCGGTTTCAACGGTGGAACGAGGGAGAGACTATGCCAGAAAGCAGACCGCGAAACGGATGGAGCGAACACGCCAAATCCAAAATCGGATGGGACAGTCTGGCGGTCCGCGGCAAATCGACGCGGGATCTGCCACCACAGCGTACCGACAGACGGAATCGGCCATAAACATGACAAAGCAGCCCGCTCAACCCATGAGACGGGCCGCGAAAGAAACCGAGAACAACGCAAAGACCGCCATCAAGAACGCCCAGCGGACGGTCAAAAACGCGCGGCATACCGTCAAGACTGCTCCACGCGCAATCAAAACCACTACCAAAACCACGAATCAGGCAGCAGTGGCAGGAAAGAAAACAGCGCAAGCCACCGCCAGGGCCGCGAAAGCAACAGCCCACGCCGCTCGCACTGCGGCAAAGACCACCGCTGCCGCCGCAAAAAGCATTGCCACCACAGCGAAGGCGGCGATTGCGTCTGTAAAGTCTTTGACGGCAGCAATCGCGAGCGGCGGATGGGTGGCTGTGCTGGTCATTGTCCTGATCTGCCTTGTAGGGCTGATCGCCGGATCATCCTTTGGGATATTCTTCTCTGGGGAGGACAGCGGTACGGGGCTGACCATGCCTGCCGTTGTCCGGGAGATCAATCAAGAATATTTAGACAAGCTGGACGCGATAAAAGCTGGCACCGCGCATGACCGTCTTGAAATGGTCGGCTCCCGTGCCGTTTGGAGGGAGGTCTTGGCGGTATATGCCGTCAAGACCACCACTGACCCGGATACACCCCAAGAAGTAGCCACGGTGGACGAAGGCAAGAAGGCTCTGATGAAGGAAATATTCTGGGCCATGAACGAGATCGGGAGCCGGACGGAAACCGCCACAACCACTCAAATCAAGGAAACCGATGACGGAGCGGGTAACATCATTGAAAAAGAGGTGGAGGTAACGGAAATAGTTCTCCACATCACCGTGACCCACAAAACAGCGGAGGAAATGGCAGACGTCTATCACTTCACCGCCGCCCAGCGGATACAGCTTGCGGAGTTGCTGGACGGAAAAAACAGCGATATGTGGAGTGCCGTCCTATACGGCCTTGGAGCAGGAGACAGGGAGATCGTAGCGGTGGCCCTTTCGCAGTTGGGCAATATCGGAGGCGAACCCTATTGGGCATGGTACGGCTTTGGGAGCCGGGTGGATTGGTGCGCCTGCTTTGTGTCATGGTGCGCCAACGAGTGCGGGTATCTGGAACGTGGCGTGATCCCCAAATTCGCAAGCTGCGCTGTGGGTATCCAGTGGTTTCAAACGAGGGGACAATGGCAGGACGGGGACTATGAGCCGCGTCCCGGCGACCTGATCTTTTTTGATTGGAATAAAAAGGGGATGGGGCAGGATGGCATCCCGGATCACGTTGGGATCGTGCAGAAGATGGAAAACGGTATCGTATACACGGTGGAGGGAAACTCTGGCGATGTTTGCCGGGAAAACCGCTATGCGGTGGGACATTATGAGATTTATGGGTACGGAACCCCGGCATACTGAATAGGCTGACGCGCGAAAGCCGCCCCGCTTCTTGAGAAAGGAGCGGGGCGGCTTGTTAAGAGGGCCAGTTGCTTTTTGTGTGTAACTATTTATTATTTGCAATGCGTGGGGCAATTGCAAAAATAAGGCGCTTTCCGAAAATAGAAAGTGACTTTTATGGATGCTACATTACCAACTAAATATACTGCTACAAAAGTCAAAAACACTACTGACTACAGATGTAGCTGTGTCTACCGCCTTGCTAAGAACAGACTCAACCACAGTTGTTACTTTTTCACGAACTTTCTGTACTCCTCTAACCACAGTTTCACATACCTTGGAACCAGCCATATAACCAACTGTACCACCAATGAAACCTCCGATAGCTGCACCTACAGGACCTGCTAAAGCACCAATGGTCGCACCCGCAGCAGCACCTTCACCCATGGCAATTAGACCGCCTGTAGTGCTAACTGTTGTCCTCTCTAATTGATCCATACCTTCTTTAAAGGTACATTCCCCAGATGCCATTTTCCCAATAACTTTGACATCTTCAATAGCAACATAAGCAATATTGGCAATTGTACCTGCTGGTGTTCCTTTAGGAATAACCGAAATAATTCCTTTTTCAACGCCAACCTTTAATGCGCCGGCAGTGGCAGCCTTTATACCAAAATCAGCACCGCTAACTAAGGCAGTCTCAACAACATCTTCACCATGGATTTCCTCACCATTCCACAGCTTAGCAGCAACATCAAAACCGACACCAATGGCTGCGCCTTGAAGAGCTGCGTAGCCAGCCTGTTTTCCAATCCCTATCGCAAGGTCTTTGGCTTTGTATTCATTCCAATTGAGTTCGTTCCACTGACCGCTTTGTGCTTCATCCCTCAATAGCTTGGCCTGATCTTTATTTAGGGGCTTGCTCGTCGTGCCATCAGGCGCTTCGATTACTGTATCTGCTTTAAAAGGAAGCTCACCCTCCTGCCCCTCTGGAACAAGCTTGCGTTGGCCGCGATAATCGCCTTTCTCAAAAGCGGACTGCGTTGCTTTTGCGTCCTTGCAATACTTTGATTGATATCGCCGTACCACTTTCCCGTTTCCGTCAACAATAACAATGTCAACAGAGTTCTTGGCATAGCCTGTCCCATTAGGCTCAAGGACTTTCGCACGATATTGACTTCCTGTTGCCTCAGCGTTTAAGTTAAACGTCTGCGCATGATACTGCTCGGCAATGAAACCGTCCAAAGAAGGATTTTGGTTTACCGCACCAGCTTTGGTTGTAATAGTTCTGTAAAGAGAAGCATTCGCATTCTGCAGTGTAGCATCCAAATCAGCGAGATACTGTGATGCTTGCTGCCCAGACATTCCAGAAGTGACTTTTGAACTTGAGAAGCAAACCAGCTTTCTTTGCTTCTACCGCAACTAATGGCAGCATCTAAAGATGCCTTGGCCTTTACAGCAGTTTCGATGGATTCAATAATTTCATTAGAGATAGCTTTGATTTCATCAGCAGGTTTTTCGGGTAAGTATTCTTGTTTGTAAAGATTGTTTTCAGCGATCCTTTTCAGTAGAGCAATTACCTTGGGGTTTCTTAATTCCTCGTGGACATCTTTCAAAATCAAGAAAGTTTCATTCTCAAAACCATCATCCATGGTCAGCTTTAAGAATTGCTCCAGACTACACTCCAACTGAGGACTTTTTGTTTTGAAATCAATTAAGCCTAATGCATTATTGAATTCTACACACTTGACAGACTCGCCAACACGAGAAATGGCTTCGTCAATGACCCTTGGGTCAAAGTGGTTAATATATATGATGGGATGAAGAGCATCAATATATGATGCTAACATATCAACTGTGCTGCGCTTCATACCTTACACCTCCATGTAAAGCAACGCATGGTTAGCAGAATTGCTCTTATAATCCACACCATCAACAATAAGGAATTCTTCTTTTACATCGTCGCTGGAGAACTCCTCGTCTCTATTGCCCGCAGAGCGAACATAATCTCCAGCATCCATACTGATAATCATATACTTTTTGCCCTTGGGCTCTAAATCCTTCCAATAGCCATCAGTAACACCAGAGAAACTACATAGATTGTCCTCCAGCATGGTCAGCTTCTTATCGGAACGAACAATCGCGCACAGGTCATTATACATAATCTTTTTATCTGCGTTAGAAGAAATGTCCAAAACAAAGTTTCCGTTTTCATCTTCTCTTTCAATAGGAAGATAATACTTGCGACAGTCCTCGACCATCAATAGACACATAATAGCGAGCACACAATCGTTGTCCTTAAGGATGTTAAAAAGATGCCTGTGATCCAGTTCCAGAACCCAAGAGTAATTTTGTACGATCTCCTTGATGTTGGCCTTGATGAGCGAAACATTATTGGGGTCTTGCAAAATTCCATCGACTAACTGCCGATAACCAGTAGCATAGTCATCAATGATGCTTTGCTTTTTGAAATTTTCTTGCTTGTAGCAATCGAGCAGCTCTTTTTGCTCTTCCAGATATCTCAGAATATAGATATCTTCGTCTATGGAGGCACCATCAGCAGAGACTCCGAAAATTTCAATTAGTCTTTTGATGATGTTGATATCCTCTGTTTCAGCAATTGCAATCACCTTTTCTAATTCGTCAGCATAATCTCTGACTTTCAACCAGCGATTTAATAGGCCGTTATGATAATATGCGAGGACATCTTCTATGGAAAAATTTTGTTGCAAGTCCTCAATTGTGCGGATGGGTTTCCCATCACAAATCAGATTGAACTTAATTGTTTTTGCCATTTTTACTTCCTCCTCAAAAACTATATTGTATATAAATTTGTCCCCTGACTACGCATCCACATTTCAATACCCTTGCCGAACACCTCCGCTGAGATTGTCCAGCCATCGGCGTCCTCGCTGATGACCTTGGCGGTGGGAAGTCGGTCCAGAACGGCTTCCAATGACGGGCCGGTGTAGCGGAACTTGATCCGTTCCAGCTTGCCGCCGTACATGAACTGTACCCGTTTACGGAACTCGCCCTCCTCAAACCGTCCGGCATAAGGGACATGAAAATGCTCGTCCAAGACCTTAAAACTGCGGATGCGGTCGATTCGATAAATCGTAGGAAAAAGGTCATCCGGATTTTCAAAATTATCTTTGTTTTCAAGGAAAGCAGTCAGATAGAAGTAATACTCAGAAAACATGATTCCGACCGGCTGTACTCTCCGAGTCACCAGTTTCGGCGCTTTCATGCGCTCGTATTCAATCTCCATGACCCGCTGTTCTTTCACAGCCTGTCCGATCTCCCATAAACCGTTCAAAATACTTTTGCCGTGATGTGGTTCAATATAGTGCAGCTTTTCATTACCTATCAACAGCTTTACCGCCTGACGCTGCTCCGGGGGAACGGCACAGTCCACCAGCTTGTCCAGAATCGGCAGCATTTCATCCCGCCGCATGGAGCGGCTTTCCAACAGAATTTTGCAGACAGCCAAAATCTCGCTGTTCGTCAGGCCGGATGGAACGCTGCTCACCATTCGATAGCCGCCGTGTCTACGGTCATAGATAATCTCCTGCGACAACCCTTTTTCCATCAGGAAGCACCGCAGAGACTCCATATCCCGTTGGATACTCCGTGTTGTGACGCCGTACTCGCTGGCAAGGCATTGCTTGTTCAGCGTCTGTCCGGATATGAACCTCGCATAGAGGTCTAATAAGCGGGCCGACTTTGCCTCGGCAGACTGCTGTTCCAAGGTCATTCACCCTCCCCATTGCACTTTTACTTAGTTTTTATATCTGTTAAATATAATAATGTGATTGTGAAATCATGTCAACTGCTGTCGCCATCGATTACCATATTACCGAGGTGACGGTATGAATAGCAAATTCGAGATGGAATATCTGCAAGTGGGTCTTAAAATTGCATATTATCGAAAGCTGCGTGGTTTGACACAGGAAGAACTTGCAGAGCGGATCGACCGTACCCCGGCATTTATCGGCCATGTAGAAGCGCCCAACATCAAGAAAGCTGTTTCCCTGGATACGCTCTTTGCGATTTCGTCCGTACTGGATGTTCCTGCCTATAAGTTTCTCATGTTTGATGATTGATCCTCCGCTCCGGCACCCATGCGAAGATACAGCGTCCACAATCGCCTTTTCGGGAGCGGCCCGGGCGGAGAATTTACCCGGTATTTTTCCCCGCGCAATCGCGCGTAGGCATGGGGCCGGAGTCCAGTTGGAGGATGATACCAGTATAGCAAGCTATGTGGACAGCCAGTGTCACTTTGCAAAAAATCTCAGAATTTGTATAAAAATATGGTAAAATTTGAACAGGGTAACCAGAAAGAGTTTGAGGGAGATTTCCATCAAACTCTTTTTTGCTTGTTATAACTGAAAAAGCTGGATTTCAGCACGATTTAGGCGGACCCGGACTACCTGCTGATCGCTTTAGCTGCCTTACTGCTGCCCCGCAAATACATATCCCCGTCCGCGCCGGGTAACGATGAGCGTTGGCTGGGAGGGATCGTCCTCCAGTTTCTCCCGAATACGCCGGATCGTCACATCTACATTCCGCATATCGCCAAGATAAGAATACTCCCACACCTGCTTTAGCAGCTCCTCTCGCGTGATTACGATACCCGGTTTACTCGCTAAATAGAGCAGCAGATCCATTTCCCGTTTGCTCAAATCTATGGGGACACCGTTTTTTGTCACCATGTCACGGCCTTTATTGATTACAATTCCACCCACCCTCAAACAATCCGCTTTCATCATTTCATCATCGACCTCAAAGTCAAACAAATCCATCCGAACACGCATCAGCAGTTCTTGCATGGGAAAGGGTTTTTTAATATAGTCCGCGTTTATGTCAAATTTAGATACTTCTTCCCACTGCTCGTCCGATGTGAGAAGTGGCAGAATATGCACTTGTGCCCCCATCTCCTCCAGTCCCAGACAAACCTCTACGGTTTCAGGGGCTGTTTTTGTTGTGTCTATCAGGATCATGGCAGGTTGGCGTTCTTCCGCTATCCGCAGCCCTGTCAGACCGTCTGGGGCTGTGATTACATGATACCCCTCTCGCCGCAACACAAAGGAGAGAATGTCCAAGACCCGTGCGTCATCCTCGATAATCAAAATTGTATTTACCAAAATATCCTCACCTCACAGTCCGTTTTCTATTACGAATCGGCGCAGCAGTATATCCAGCCGATACACCACGCTGTCAGGGAGCCGCTGTTCTGTCAGCGCCTTTGGCAGAACGACCCCGGAGGTCTGGCTGCGATCTCTGCGGAAGGTGACACAGCCGCTCTCCAAGTGCAGGGCCTTGATTTGATAACCCTGGCTCAGCCACGAGGCAGCAATATTGTACTCCTGCGCCGAAAGCTGAAATATGTGGAACGGAAATCCTTCCGACTGCCACATTGGTGCTGAATGGTCAGGTGTATCATCGTACCAAAATGCCGAAAAGCAAAAAGCCTCCCAAGGCAGTTTGTCCCCTAATATTTTCTCAATTTCGCTAAAACGCAGTTGAACAATGGGCTGCTTGACTGTGCGGAAAAACTCCGTCAACTCCAGATATGGTGATTCCGCCACCGGGGTGTTGTCCATAAGTCCATCCAGCATGGAAAACAGGTCGATATGCTCCGTCATCGTCTTGCCGGAACTGAACTGCACCTGCTGTCCACATTGCCGATGTATGTAGAGTAAATTCCGAATGGTCCAGCCTTCGCCCAAGTTCTTCTCTACCAGATCCACCTCTTGATCGGCCAGCATCCTATGGCCGCAATAGGCGCACCGACCGCTTTGCCGTGTCCAGATACCACGGTATTGACCGTTGCTCTTTTGCACGTTGCGGCGGTGCTTGAGGTAGATCTGATAATCCTGATCCAGATAGGGATTGAATGACAATTTACAAGGCTTATGGCGTGTGATAGGCAGTGGAGCAAGGCGATTGACCTTGATGGAATGATCGGAGGGAAGGACAAATATGTGGTGCAGCCCATCCTTCATCCAAAACTTCTCTAATACAGTTTGCCGATGCCAACGGGGATATTTCGTACACATCTTCTTGACCAGCAGCCCTTCAACCACCGCGTCAATATGCCGAAACTCCATATAGGCGTCCTCGGTACGATGATAGTTCCCCCATCCACCCAGCTTTTGATTGAGTTTTTCTATCAACCCACGCTGCGTACCAGAATAGTTTGTGATGAAGTTCTCCAGTTCCTGCTCCATTCGCCGGATAGAACGGTCCGATGGGGTGACCGATAAGGTGCCAGATTTCATTTTGTAGTGTCTGCCTAAAAAATCAAATCCGTCATAGATGCTGGCAATAAAAGTTTTATCAGGGTGGATTTGCAAACCCCGCTGGGCCAAAAATTCCTCCACGATCCGCATGATCTTTTCAGCTTGAAAGCGGCTCCGTGCCGTGATGATCATATCATCCGCAAAGCGCGTCAAGCATCCGTTTAGATAATCCACATTTCCGGTGGGAAAAAGGCGGTCATAGAGAAAAGATTGCAGACCGTCCAGCATCATATTTCCCAATACAGAGGACAAGCTGGACGCCATGGACATCCCTTTACTTGTAGGAAAAAGGTCTCCGCTCATGACCATACCGGCCTTTAGAAATTTCCGCAGCATCACCGTATTCAAAGGAATGTGCGCAAGAAGCCAATCGTGTACCACCGTGTCATAAAAGGACTGCACATCCACCACAACGACCCATGTGGGCGCGTCCTCACCGCTCAGATCGCGGCTCAGATAAGCGTGGGCATCCAGTGCTGACCGTCCCTTTCGGGCAAAAAAAGATCTGCGATCCGCCGTTGCTTCTGCCACAGGGTCTAAGGCATAGGTGTATAGTATCTGCATAGCTTTGTCCCGTATCGCAGGGATCAGGTTGGTGCGGAGCTTCCCGTTTTCTTCCAGCTCCCGATACAGATATGGCAGCGGGCGGTATCCTCTGGAGAGTAAAGACAAAGCGGCTTTCCCCTTCTGGGCATCTGTCGTCCAACGAACGCCATCAACTCCGGCTGCGGTGTCTCTATCCGCCGCGGAGCGTACCGCCAGCGCACGGGCCGCCCACGATTCAATCAGTTGGTGCTGAAGCGGCTCCACCTTGCTCCATTCCCGGTTGTAGGCCGCGTAGGATAAATCCCGCTGCATAGATAATAGGGTATCCTCCAACCGCGGCCAGTCGATTGCCCCCCAAATAGCCGCGATATCTTGATCGTCCATATCTCGCTTTGGCTTTACTGGATCGAATAGCATCGAAATAGGACAGTGATCTGAGCCAAGGATGTCCCTGTGAAATTTGACGCTATGGACGAAGTGCATCAACTCCCCGGAAACTAAAAAATAGTCCAATCGAGAGCCTCTGTTTTCGGCCCGATTGTTGTTTTTTGGCCCCCACCAAGTATAGGCTCCCTCTTTATTGGGGTTTAGTACGCGGAAGGTGTCTACCAAACCGAGGGAAAGCAGTCGTTCCAATCCCTCCCTCGTCTCTGACCGGAACAGGGGTGTATCTGGCTCGTTCTTGCCATTGTCTGGGTAGCTGTCGATATAAGCCCGTGTCGCGTTAAAATCGCCGCAGAGGATTACAGGTTTGGATAGGCCGGAAATATATTTACGCAGAGCGGCATCCCATTCCAAGCGATAATCCGGTCGGTCCGGGGCGTTATGAGGGTGAACGCTGGGAACATATACGTTGATAACATAGAAGTCTTGATACTCCAGCGTGATGAGCCGTCCTTCCGCGTCAAATTCCGCGCAGTCCATGCCTGCCGTCCATGATAGTGGTAGCTGCTTGGCTAAGACAAGTGTGCCGGAATAGCCGGAGCGCTTGGCTGGGTTCCAAAACTGATGATAGCTCGGTGTATTCAGAGCGCATTGGGTCTTGATCTCCTGGCAGCACACAATATCGGGATTCGCGCTTGCTAAAAACCGCAGAAATCCCTTTCTGCGGCAAGCTATAATCCCATTAACATTCCAACTGACGATCTTCATCTCCAAAAGACCTCCCTTGCATGGGCATATTAGCACCATTATAGCCTGTCCTTACATTCCTTCAAAGGGGATTATTCCAAGCAAAGAGAAGCGGATGAGACCATGGGGAAATGCTTTTCCGAAAGTGATGCTGGCTTTATGGCTTGTCAGCTAAATTGGTCACATGAATCAGACCACGTGCCTCGCGTTTTCGCGCTGTCTCCCATAATTCACGGGAGCCATTGGATATGTGCCACACATGGGCGATCAGATGGGTGCTGTGCTCCAGCATATATCTGTTAGCCCGGACAATGGCAAAGCGTTTAGGCACTCGCTCCATTCCCGGCGGATAAAAGGTTCCGTCAAACCCATCTGGTTGGGGAATGGGGCGGTCAAAGGGATGATATGGCAGGAGCAGCGTCAACGTCACTTCCGGGTGGCGTTTTTTTGCCTCTATGACTGCCGCTGCCGCCATGCTGTCAAAGTTTCCGTAATGACCGACAAAAAAGGAAGTAACACCATACGCTGTGATATGATGCTCAACCTCATCGACTAATGCCATGCGGATCTCATTTCCCGTATCCCGGTGCCCAATGAAAAAGCAAGTATTCATCCCCACGCTCCTTTTCCGCCTATCCATATATAACGCTATAATTGTTATATATTATAATAAAAATAAATGGTTATAGTCAACGCCACCGTTAGATAAACTAACAAAAAGAGGTGGTGTCACTATGAAGGAGAAGAAGCAGATCAATCTTGAAATCGGCCAAAATGTGAAGTGCGTCCGGGAGAGTACCGGATTAACGCAGGAACATTTGGCAGAACTGATCGGCCTTGGCGTCAAACACGTTTCAGCGATTGAGTGCGGCGCTGTCGGAGTGTCGCTGCCTACGCTAAAGCAGCTCTGCACACTGCTGTCCGTTCCTGCTGATGCGATACTGTTTGGTGAAGTTAGTGCTGGAGAGAGCGAACGGGCTGACGCGCTCCGGTTCATCACGGATCGCCTTGCCCGCTTGCCAGACAACGATTTCTGGGCCGCAAAGGAAATTCTGGATAAGCTGTTGGAGGTCATGGCAAGAAACCGAGATCTGTAAGCAGGCGTTGTAGTCACATAACAACACGATGCTTATATGCGCGGAACCGCTCTTTGAGGATGAATCGGTTCGCATTGTCGGCATCCTAATGTTCTTTGCAAAAACCAGTTTTTCCCACACTGCCGTACTCTCATAGACATGATTCTATCTAACTATCTTTTGGTTGCCTTATTATATCATTGTATTGCCATAAAAGGCAATTTACATCTATAAATAATATTCTGCTTTCATGTTACCCTTTTGGAAGAAAGCGAGGGAACACCATGAAAACAGAGTATCAGGAGCAATACATCCGCTTTGGACTGAAGGTGCAATACTACCGCAAGCTGAAAGGACTGACCCAGGAGGCGTTTGCGGATAAAATCGGGCGGTCATGGTCGTTTGTTGCCAAGGTGGAAAGTCCCACGCGGCCCTTTGGCGTGTCTATGGAAACGCTGTTCAAAATCGCAGAGGTACTGGATGTGCCTGTTTCAAAGTTGTTCGAGGTATAAAAATCGCCCTGTGCTGACTGCAAGCGTCAGCGCAGGGCGGTTTAGGTTCAACCGGCTTAAAGCAACATTGGAATGCAACAAGGCATTTATCAAACTGGATTAGTCAACAAGGCAGCGCTCAACCCCGGTTGGGTTCTGCCTTGTTGTGGGTCTCCAAAAACGGAGACTGACAGTTATGCCTTCATATCTTCGCGTACCAGTTGTTCAGCACATTTTCGGGCACTGGCATAGCCGAAGTATCTGACCGGGATTCGATAAGTACGAATGTTATTGATGATCTTGTAGTAGTTTTTATGGGACAGGGCATTTGCCTGAATCCAAACAGTGTCAGCGCCGCGAATCATCTCCGCGTTGGGGGTCTGCCCCCTATTTACAAAAACCACATTGGGTAAAAGGGGTTTAATGGCTTTGAGCCAAGTATCGTGTCCACCAAAGACAACAGTGCGCCGTGTGGTATTGTATGGTAATTCGACGCTCCTATCCTCAACCTCGGTTTCAGGATCATCCTGATCGTTCGCCTGATTGTAAATCAGCTCACGCAAATCAAGGAGCTCCTGATGTTCATTGGCGGATTCGTCGAGGATACGTTTGGTTTCATTTTTCTGGCGATCCACTTCTTTTGTCGCGGTATAAATTGCCTGACGGAGCGTACCATTCTGTTCCTTTAGTGCCCGAATTTGCTCGTGTAGCGCATTTACATCCACGGTGTCCTCGTCATCCTTTTCGGGGGCAGACACATCTTCGCCGTATCGCTTACTGATTTGCTGGAAACGGCTGGATTGAAGAAACGCGCCCCAGTCCTTGCTCGGATACTGGATGTCGAATGCCAGTTGCAGATATAGCTCCAGTATCGCGGCTGCTGCGGGGTCCATCCCGGCCTCCACGAATTTGCTGGCAAATTCATCATAATCCGACACGGTGCGTGGCATAACAAGATCGGTGAGTGAGTAAACCATTTGGGGGATATTCAGTTTCCAATCTTTCCGATCTGATCTATCCGGGAAGAACGCCACATCATCCTTGTACTTCAATTCGTAAAGCCGAGTTTTTTTACTGTTCCAATCTATCGGGACATTTGAAAGCTCACCAGGATCATGGGGGCTATCCGCCTTATATTCATTGTCAGGATGAGCCTCGTCAATGTCATCCCATTCATAATCTTCCGGTGTGAGAATATTATCTGCCCATGGTAATTTTCTCGCCGCGGCTGAAAGCACCGCCAAATTCGTGTTGTATAGCCAAGCTGCGTCAGAGCCTTCATCAACAAGGCAAAGGAAAGCAAAGCAGGTCTCATATGGGTCGTTCACTTCAAAACTGAGCAGCCTGTCTACAATTTCAGGAAGTAAATCGCGTTCCAAGGCTTTGCGCCCGTAAAGAGAGGCGAGAGGAGACATGAATAGCAGATCTGCGTGTTTCCGATTGAGATCGTCTGCTTTAATTTGCAGTGCCAATCCCTTTTCAGCAACACGCATTAAATTCGTGAAAACATCATCACGATCTGTCTCATGGGAAAAAGCCGAGACGCCTGTTGCGGTTAGACTTGGAAAACTCGGCAATTGTGGCAGCTTGGAAATGGCGGTGGGGAATGGGGGACGATTCGCTCTTTCAGCACTGTTATTTTGCTCCACATTAAGCGTTTTCTGGAGCTGCTGCCCCTGTTTTAACAGCCGTTCGCATTCAAGATTAGCCTTTTTTTCTGCTGCTGAATAGATATCCCCACAGGAAAAGAGACCATCAAGAAAATCCCATTGCTTGCCCACAAAGCGGTCAACCGCTCTTTTTCTGACTTCGGGATGGATCATCGCCATAATCGCGTTAAAACGTTCCCGCGGCCCCAAGTCAGGATCAACCGTGTTCTGTTGATCGGTTGCCTGAAATTCCGCATAGTTAATGGGAGTTGTGCGCGCTGCGGTTATATCATTGATGTAGTGCCTCTCAGGTTTTTCGCAACGATCACGATGCCGAATTAGGTGTATCATACTGCGTATTACCAAGTCATCGTGCCATGCATCAAAATAATCAGGAAGGAAGAATGTTTCAAGATCTTCTATGTCTTTATAGAAATATTTGAAGGCATCTTTTAAGTGACCGCTGTGCTTTAGTTCATCAAGCATCCAAATCGCCGCCGCAAGGGTAATATGGTTTTCCAGATCTAACTGTACAATCGTTTGAGCTGATACGCTGGAGTGGAACGCCCATTCAACCGCAACATCCAAATTCCTGTGCTTTTGAGCATAGCGTTCTTTTATTTGCTCCATGTAAGCGGTGACTACCGCTTTCCTGCGGTGCAGCACTTTGCCGTGCAGGTCATAATATTTGGCGGCGTCACCTTTAGTGAGCTGTCTCCTAACGAATTTCACGGCACGGTCAAATTCGTCTGATATTATACGTTCTTCAGAACTTTCCAAAAACTGACGACCTGATTTTTTCTTAGCCATATCCATGATCTCCTTTACGTCAGCATCAATAAAAACTCGGGTTTACCATGATTTGTACTTTTGAAGCTGCAATGGGGTTACATCCGCTCGGGCTTTATCTGCTTCAAAAAATCAGAGCGAGGGATATAGGGGAGATCGAGACGGTATCCCATGCGGTTCAGTTCGTTCAGCTTGATCAACATCAGGTTGATATTGGTCTCCATAATCGACGAGATCTGCACCACATCGTATCCCTGCCGCAGCAAATCGAACAGAGTGTCATTGTCGATCCGCAGATGGGCGGCAAAGGCATTGGCCTCGTATTCCATCTCATTACGCATATCAAAAAGAGTAAACTCCTGGAGCGTTATTCCACCCTTGGCTTGATCCCTATGAAGGGTGTCGTGACCAATCTCGTGACCACATACCATCTGCGTCGCGATGTAGTCCATATTTGAGTTTAACAGGACGTGCCGCTCCTTGTGCCGGTAGCTATATAATCCCAGAAGTTCTTGCAGGCTGTCTAAGTAGTGCGTGTAAATGCCGATTTTATCAGCGATCCGCAGAGTATCTCGCGTCCCGCAGCGCTGCACCAGATCATCGGCCTTTCGATAGATCAATTCCGCTTTTTGCAGCATAGATATGCTACCTCCAAAAACGCAAAAGTTACCTTGTGCTATACAGATTATAAATGCGAAGCTGTCCCATAATCAGGGCTTCTTAAATTTTTTTGGTGTGTATTTCTGCACGTTTCTCGCTTTGGATTCCCAATAAATGTCCTGCAATGCTTTCATCACAGCGTCTTTATCATTCTCGGACAGTGTACCACCAGCGCATAAGCCAGAAAAACCATTAATCACAGCTTGAGCCTGAGCTGCCCCGTTGGTTCCGTATTGTTCCGCGGCGTTGACTACAAATTCCTCATCTTCGGTCAACAGATAGTTTTTTTCTACATCGAGTGCCTTTGCCAGTTCTGCATACGTTTCCCTTTTCCGAGGGTAACTATCTCCCTTCTCATAGCTGACAATGGTGCGGAGCGCAACGTGGGAGATCTCCGCAAGCTGTTTTTGCGTATAGCCCTTATCGAGCCTTGCGGCTTTTAATTTCTCTGCGAACTTCATAATGGTACCTCCAGAAAATGTGTAGTGAGTTGCATATTATCTATTGACATACGCAATTCACAGGCGTATACTACGGACATGCAGTTGACTTGCGTATATGGTACAACGAGTTGCACATTATGTCAAGGGTATCCTACGGAATTCCTGCGAAATAGCTGTGTTTTTGAAAAAACGGCAGAGAACAGCCTGCCGATGCAAAGGACGGTGGTTTGAGAATGAGTTATCTATCTCGGAGGAATATTGAAAAAATAGCGGATCAGATTTTCCGCGACTATAAACGGCTACCATGTTTGGAGGGCCAACAGGTAGATCATGTTGATCCGGAGATTTTAGCCCATGAGCTTTGCGGCCTTCACATTGACCATTTCCATTTGTCGAAGGATGGACTGACCCTTGGAATGACTGCCTTCAAAGAAATGGGCGTTGAGGTCTATGATGAGAGCGGCCAACCGTGCTTTTACTACCTTGATGGGAAAACGCTCCTGATCGAAAAGGATCTGAAGGACGATCCCGCGCAATATGGAAGGTATCACTTCACAACGGCACATGAGGTAGCGCATCAAGTTTTAGCGCGGTTGTATCCGAGCGACAAGGTGCTTCAAAACCGAGTGATCTATTATCGGGGCTATGCACCGCAGCATCCCATCCAAGATTGGGATGAATGGCAGGCTGATAATCTGGCCTCTGCACTTCTGATGCCTGTCGAAATCGTGTATGGAGCCATTAAACGGTTTGATTTAGAAAATGGCATCGACATATTGAATAAGATTTTTCGGCAAAAAGATTATGATCGGTTTTGCAAAATGGCAGAGCACCTTGGCGTTTCTAAGCAAGCGCTGTCTATTCGACTGAAAAGGATGGGCCTGCTGAAGAAGGAGTATTTGAAAAATCCTTACGCACTGGTCGCTATCGAGAAGGAGGATGATGAATAATGGCAGAACACATCAATATTGCCGTCAGGTGCCCACAATGCAGTTGGCGCGTAATGGACAAAGTATCGCCCACCACAGGCAAAATTATGATCAAGTGTCCCCGCTGCCACAGGGTGGTGGAGGTCGATCTGGCACTGCGCCGAAAGATTTTTTATCGGCGGGTCAGTTAGGATCAAGTATCAGACGCAATAGAAACGAGTGACAACAGAATAAGGACTGAGCGTACCGAGCAACAGGTCATCGCGCCGAAGGGCCGATAGTCACTAAATGGCCGGACATCAGGAATGGAAGGGGGAGTTACCCTTTTATTCCTGATGTCCGGCTTTTTGCTGCCACTCCAGAAATGGAGTAGGAAATGAACCTGTTTGCTTGGCAGGCGGCGCTTTGCCGCTATCCGTGATCCCTTGGGTTTTTGAAAAAAATCAAAAATTCAAGGAGATCACACCATGAAAACTACATATTTGGTTTATAAGCAGATTGACGGTGTCCAGCGGCTCGTCCCCGCGACGCGGGCGGAGTGGGACGCCATTATGAAGGAAAACAGAGGTTTGTCTATGGAACAACGGCGCTGTTTTATAAAAGACTGCTTCTACGATGAGGACGGTTTGGACTGTATGTTCATCGAGGTGACTACGGCGGAATATCGGAAGTGGAACCGGCAGAATACCGCCCTCCATCAGAAACGCAAAGCAGGAGCGGAATATTCCTTCGTATCTTTGGATGCAAGTAACCCCGGGACCGAACTGGAATCGCTGCACGAAAGCATTCCCTCCGGATTTGAGGTCGAGAAAATTGCGACGGACCATCTTCTAATGGAGGAACTGAAAGCGGCGCTCCGAAAATGGAAGCCTTGGGCGGAGGAATTGCTGGACCTCTATTTGTCTGGAGCGAAACGCTCCAGCACAACTGCTTTGTGCGAGAAGTACCATCTTAGCCCACGTGCTGTTCAGAAGCGGAAAGCTGATTTTGAAAAATTTGTTTTGACCTTTTTAGGAAAATAATTTCTGTGCTTGCACATTATGACGCAAAACATCGAGGGGACTATAAGCCCTCTCGGTGTTCTTTTAGAAGGCACAAACTCATTTATACCCAGAAAAGTGGATGCAGATGCCATGTAGCTTAGTTTGGGTTTGATTTTTTCGCATTTGCATGATATGTTGTTTTGAGAGCAAAAAGGCAGCTTTATCTGCGTAAAAAGTATCTTTACACGGAAAGAGAGTGAGCAGATTTGATTGACTTTACGAATCTCCCTACCCGCAACAAGTGTTATGCAGGGGCCAATGGTGCGAAGCGGGCTGTGATTTACCAGGACGAGCAATATATGCTGAAATTTCCGAGCAAAGCACCTAAGAAAAAGGACCTGAACTATGCCAATAGCTGTATCTCGGAATATATCGGTTGTCACATCTTCGATAGCGTGGGAATCACGGCACAGGAAACCATTTTGGGCGTTTATCGGAAGGGTGGCGTGGAAAAAATCGTTGTTGCCTGCAAGGACTTCACTTCCCCGGGAATCGTGCTTCAGGATTTCGCGTCCCTGAAAAATACGGTGATCAATTCCAGCCATAACGGGTACGGAACCGAGTTGACCGGCATCATGCAGGCAATGGATGAGCAAGCGGCGTTCTCACCCACATTGCTGAAACAGTACTTTTGGGATGTATTTATCGTGGACGCGTTGATCGGAAACTGGAATCGGCACAACGGAAATTGGGGGTTTCTCTACAACACTACAACGGACGAGATCTCAATCGCCCCTGTGTATGACTGCGGCAGCAGCCTGTATCCCCAAGCGGATGAGGCAATTATGCGGGCCACATTGGAAAACCAACCGCAGAGAGACCTACGGACATTTTCACTACCGCTGTCAGTCATCAAAATCAATAACCAGCAGATCAACTACTTTGATTTTATTTCCTCGTTGAAAAACGCGGACTGCAACAGGGCGTTGAAGCGAATTCTTCCAAAGGTCAATATAAATCATATTTTCCGAATTGTGGATGAAACTCCGTTTATTTCAGAACTACAAAAGCAGTTTTATAAAACGATGTTACAGTCGAGAAAGGAGCGCATCCTCGATTTTTCAATGGAGAAGCTGCTGAAGCGGGAAAAGGAACGGCAGCGGTACACGCGGTAATTGAGTACAGTGATTTTTGCAACAGGGTGTCAGCTTGACACCCTGTTTTTTTGCACCTTGGTTTGGCCATAAAAATTTTTTTCAAAATAATAAGTTCGCTTTTGAGCCTTGAATGTTGTAGTAGGGGGGTGAGAGGGTCACACGCCCCTCCATGCACCTTGAAAACCCAATACCCATTCATCAAGTACATCAGTTCCGATGCGCGAAAGCGCGAGCCATATCGGGATGAGTGCGAGCGCGTGGAAGTGGAGCGCAGATTCAGTCTGGCGAAGCGAAAATATGGCATGGGGCTGGTCACCGCAAAGCTGCGGGGGACTGCGGCCCATGTGATCGCCATGTCCGTTCTGGTGCTGAATCTCTGCAAGATTCAGTGCGCCCTTTTGAGAATGCTCGCATATCTTCTGGAGATTCTGGCTCAGAAGAAAAATTGGGCACTTGTTCGGTGGACATTAACATAGCAAAATCGGGTACAGTAGAGCAAATCTACTGTACCCGATTTTACGCAAACAGATGTAAGGGGCTGGCTGGTGGTTCAGTTTACTTGATTCCTACGATTTTCAAAGTAGCAGGAGCGCCAATCTGCTCACCAGCCGAATTCAATGCGGTGAAAGTCAAAGTAAACGGTTCTTCCAGCGAAGAAATAAACGCATTTCCCTTCAGATTATACTTAAACTCAAAAATCGATACGACTGTTGACCCATCCTTTAAGATTCTGTTTAGGCTGACAGGGATCGTGCGCTCTCTGACAATATAGGCGGCGTCCCCATCTGCGGTCACACGAACAGATGTGATGCGATCCGACATTGTGAACGATTCTGTGTCTGCTTCAAACTTGACAGAATCCGGCACCATCACATTGCAGATACCATTGATGCCAATAGTATCCGTCCGGCTCAGCGTAATCTCTTTTGTTAAGTCCAAATCACTATCGACATTCCCCAAGGTGCGGAGATCTACTACATTCTCATCAGTCGGCGTATTGTGGTCAACCCGCGTCAAATAGACGGATTGCTGATCTGCCGAAGAAGGCACAGGGTCCATTTTCAAGAATGTACTTTCACCCGTTTTCGGCAGAGAAGTTTCGCCCTGACTGTAATAGTAGGTCGTTAATCGGTTCGGATCTGTCAGAACATGGTCATAGGTGAGCTGTCCAATTTCAACCGCATAGGAGGTTTCTGTGACCGGAACATTCCAGTTAAAGAAATTAATGTGCCCGGTAAAATACTCTTGCCGGTCAGCCAAAGACCAACGTTTCACAATCTCAACCTCATAGTCTTTGTCCCAATTCCAATCGGGAAGGAACATCTCCGTATTCCAATATCCGGGGAACGGATCAAGGAAACATACCATATCATGCTCTTTGGCATAACGCTTCAGAAAATCGAGATGCATCTGCGGTGCAAAGGGAGAAAGCACTTTTTCTGGAATAGTCCCTATTACAATGCGATCCTCATAGCTGGCGTAGGTGTTTATACCAGATGCATCCGTTACTGTAACTTCCAGCGTATAGTTTCCTTCGGGGAATTCGACCAATTCTCTGCCAAACTGGTCATATTTGTTGATGTCTTGAAGGTAGGTGCCTCCATACACGATAGCTGTAAAAACATCATCATTGAAGTAACATTTTCTCCAAGTATCCTTAAAGGTGCTTAAATCTTTGCCATCGTACATGAGATCCGGCATGCAGGAATTGCGCAGTTCCTCACGGTTTCCGGAGTAGTCAAAGCCTTGGTAATCAACATACATACCGTCTTTGAAGTCCTTTTTCGCGCTGTAGACCCAACGCAACCGTTCTCCGGTCTTGTTGGATGTAAACTGCACATTGCACACCGCATCGGCCGGCAGTATTACCGAGTCCTCGAATTCACCAATTACATAAAAGTCTCGCTTAGGACAAATCGTTTTCTGATCGTCTGACGGATAAATCATCTTGATACCGCTGGAGGTTGCCTGCTGACGAATAAAGCCGCACTGATCAAACCTTGCAATCATTGCAGCCATCTGCGCGCGGGTCACCGGCGCATTCGGCAAAAGAGCCTGTTCATCCGTTCCGGAAATTATTCCGTTGCTGACAGCCCAATTAAAAGCATCACCAGCATAGGAAGGCACATCTTCACGATCTACAAACCTTGCACAATCCGCCTTTGCAGACAAATCGTAATAGCGATAGTCCGCATACCGATAGAGCATGGCTGCGAACTGGGCCCTGGTAAGCGGCGTATAGGGTTCAAAGACCTCCGCCGCTGTTCCGTTAGAAATGTCATAGGTATAAGCCCAATCAACAGCTTCGGAGAAGTAGCTGTCATCCGGCACCTCTGTCCATGTGGGTTCATTTACAACTTCCGGCTCGCCACAAAGGCGATGCAGGATCAAAACAGCTTGTCCTCTGGTCACATAGTCATACGGAGAGAATGTTTCGTCGGAAGTTCCCTCCATGAATTGATTTTCAACCACATAGAGGGCATCCTTGTAAAACCATCGTGAGGAATCAAGGTCATTCAGTTTGACATTGGAATCTGCTGCGTAAGCCGTTGTTGCCGCAAGCAGCAGGGTCATGGAAAGAATAATCGCAGAGAGGAGTGGATGCGCTCGTTTTACGGTTATCTTTTTCATGGCAAGCGTCCTTTCTTAAATGAACGGGTTCCAGTAGCGACTGCCGTTGAGAATGTTCAAAAGGATGGAAATAGCGATCAGAGCCACGCCAACACTGATAGTCATATAATCGCCAGAACGAAATTCCTGACCGCGATACCATGTCCGCTTATTGCCTTTTCCGAAGCAGCGAAGCTCCATCGCGTTAGACACAACTTCAATGCGGTCCAGACTGGAGAGAATCAGAGGCATCAGAATGGCCGCAGCCCCCTTGAGCCGCTTTACCAAGCTCTCTTTGCCGGACAGTTCCACGCCGCGGGCCTGCTGCGCGAGGGAAATGTCATGGAACTCCTTGAGCACATCCGGGATGTATCGCAGAGCCAGGGAAACGGAATATGCGACCCGGTAGCTGACACCCAGCTTATTCAGCGAGGCCGCAAACTCGCTGGGCTGTGTGGTGGACACAAAGAGAATCACCACGGGAATCGTAGCCGTGTACTTCAAAATGACATTCAAGTGATAAAGGAGCTGCTGGCTGGTGATGGTATAGCGTCCGATTAGGTGCAGCAATACCGTGCGGGAACCATAGATGCTGACGCCATGCTCTGGAGAGAACAGATAGATCAGTAGGTTGTTCATCGCAAGGAATACCAGTGTAAAAATCAGCAGAGCCTTCACATCCCGCAGACGGATATTGGATATCCGGAGCATGACAAAGGCCAGCACCGTCAGAACGATTAAGTAACGGGTATCGAAGGTCACCATAGCGGCCAGCGTCCAGCAAAGCATACAGGCAAATTTGGAAGCGCCGGTCAGTGCGTGAATAGGCGATTTACGAGGAATGTAATTGAACAGCTTGATCATGCTTTCCGCACCTCCCGCTCATAGTCAATAAAGTGCTGGACGAACCGGGACGGAGATTCGATACCGCAGCGCAGAGCCAGATCATAAAGCGATGTTACTTTCAAATTGGCCTGCTGAATGATTTCGGGATTCGTCAGAATATTTGCAGAAGCGTCATCTGCAATGATCTGCCCGTGAGAGAACACCACTGCCCGCTGTGCGTATTCCAGCATCAGGTGCATATCGTGGGTAATCATCATGACCGTAATGCCCTTGCTACTCAGAGAGCGTAGGAACTCCATGATCTCGGTGTAATGCCGATAGTCCTGTCCAGCAGTCGGTTCGTCGAGAATCAGCAGTTTAGGAGAAAGTGCGAGAATCGATGCAATCGTAGCCCGCTTCTTCTGACCGTAGCTGATTGCAGAGAACGGCCACTTCCGGAACGGATACAAGCCGCAGGTTTCCAGCACAGACTCCACGCGGTCTTTTACCTCCGCTTCCGAAACGCCACGCAGCTGCAGACCAAATGCGACTTCATCAAAGATAAAGGACTTGGAGATCATCTGATTGGGGTTCTGCATCACATAGCCGATACGGTCTGCCCGCTCCTTGATGCTGAGGTCGGCCATGTCCTGTCCCTCAAAGAACAGCGATCCCTTCTGCTGCTTTTCAAAACCGCAGATGACCTTGGAGAAAGTGGATTTTCCCGCACCGTTCGTGCCGACGATTGCCAACAGTTCACCTTGATTGACTGTCAGAGAAATGTCCTTTAACGCATGGAAGCCGTTTTCGTAGGTAAAGTCAATGTTTTTGACTTCCAAAAGCGGTTCCTTTTCCACAGGTGCTGTCTTTGGTTCCGCAGAGCGATACCACGCCTGCACTTTCCGGGTATCTTCCTCAGAAAGCTCAATAGTGCGAATGCTGTGCGGTTTGGCCTCTTCGCGGATGGGAACACCGGCATATTTTAGTGCTGTCAGGTAGAGCGGTTCCCGGATGCCGTTTTCCACCAGAAGATCAGAAGCCAGTAATTGATCCGGTGTTGTATCGGAGAGAATACGCCCCTCATTCATCAGAACGATACGGTCTACATCCCGCCAGAGGACATCCTCCAGCCGGTGCTCAATGATAATAACCGCAGCATCGGTATCCTTTTGGATCTGCTCAATGACCTCAATGGCCTGCTTGCCGGTGGCGGGGTCTAGGTTTGCCAAAGGTTCATCGAAGAGGAATACCTTAACATCGTCCACCATGATACCTGCCATGGAGACACGCTGCTTCTGACCGCCGGAAAGCTCGTCCGGCGCATGATCCAGATGGTCGGCAATATTGACCCGCTTAGCAGTCGCGGCTACCCGCTGGATCATTTCAGATTTGGGAACGCAGTCATTTTCCAATGCGAATGCAATATCCTCAGCCACGGTCAGGCCGATGAACTGCCCGTCGAGGTCCTGCAGTACAGTACCCACCGTGCGCGAGATCTCGAAAATACTTTGTTCCTTGGCTTCTTTGCCGTTGATCGTCAAACTGCCGGTCTGCTCTCCCTGATAAGTAAAGGGAATCAGACCGTTGATGCAGTGAGCCAGCGTAGACTTGCCGCAGCCGGAAGGACCGGCAATCAGGATTTTCTCGCCGGGATGAATCGTAAGGTTAATATCGTATAAGGTCGGCTCAGATTGCGCGCGGTATTGAAAGCCGAAGTGTTCAAATTTGATCAGTGCATCCTTCATGGTTTGCCCCCTTAAAGGAAGAGAAAGAAGGGCGCGCAGGGAGCCCTTCTTTCTGATCCATGTCAATTACTTTTCGTCTTTGGTCAGAGAGCCCTTCTTGGGACGGGCGGCTACATAAGCCACGCACAGCAGCGTGCCGACGATAGCGGTGGAGACGATATTGCTGACGCTGCCAACAGCGCCCTGCAGGAAGATCTTTTCGACAGGCTCGTTGTAGATGAGAATGTCCAGAGCCGGAGCAATCAGACCCCACGCGATCAGGTGAGCGATAGCCTGAGACACATTGAAGATAACAGCGCCCTTGACACCAAACTCACCATCATTTAAGCGAACTTTCTTACCGACCCAGCCCATGACAAAGCCGAAGAACGCAGAACCGGCGATCCAGCTCCACCACACGCCCCAGCCGGCAACCAAATCGCCGAGGAAGTGGCCGATAAGACCCATGAGCATACCGGCCAGAGGGCCAAACAGCATTGCCATCACAGCAATAACGGGATAATGGACACTGACCTTCAGATTGGGAATAGGAGTGGGAATGGAGATGTAGCTGCTGAGCACGAAGAACAGCGCAGCGCCGATGCCGATGGCAACGATGGTTTTGACCGAGAACTTTTTCATGGGATACCTCCTAAAATTTTTTTGAACACACAAAGCGTTTCAATGACAGTTTTATCCGCGGGTGTCTTTCTGGAATTTGATGTGCCAGCTATTGCCGGTGCCGATATTGTAGGCCTTGGCAAAGCTGCCCTGATTGATGGCGACTGCCATGCAATTCAAAGAATTCATGTAGATCAGCGGTTCGCCAACATAGACATCCGCGAAGGAATGGGCGTAGGTAATGGTGTTGCGGTACAGGGTACGGGTATCGTTGCTGATGGTGACTTCCGCCCGCTGGCCGGCTTCCACACCGATCTTATCAAACATGGCCTTGGGGATATTGGTCCAAAGGCTGCCAAAACGAATATCCAGCACATCAATCGTGCCGCACACGCCCTCGTCCTCCGTGTATGTGGGCGGAACGGTAGGCAGCTCCAGCACACTCTCCGGCGTCACTTCCGGGCCAACCTGCTCAAAGGTAATCAAACCGGAAGCCAACCGCGCGCCGGTGAATGCGTACACATCACGACCGTGGAAGGTGTAGGACTCCTCGGAATTGGGGCGGCGGTTAATGGTTTCATCAATAATGCGAGCAGCAGAAATGCCAATGTTATTCTTGATGTGTGTCAGCGTACCGTTATCCGGAGTAACGATAAACTGGCCGCCCTTGGTTTTGACGACAATACTGCGGCGGGTAGAACCCACACCGGGATCGACCACGGAAACGAATCCCGTCCCCTCCGGCCAATAGCCCACGGTCTGGATCAGCCGGTAGCTGGCCTCCCAGATGTTATAGGGCTCAATGCCGTGGGTCAGGTCGCTGATCTGCAGCTCCGGCGCAATGGAATGTGCCACGCCGTACATAGCGCTGACTGCGCCATCCTCCAGACCAAAGTCACTTTGGAATACCAGTGGATGCTTCATATTCCCATCTCCTTTATAAAATTTGATTTTTCATAAATTTATCTGTCTCTTCTGCCGTTGGAATTGAATCTGCCGCTCCGTGGCGTGTTACTGCGATGGCTGCGGCCGCCGAGGCACGGGCCAGAGACTTTGCGGGGTCTTGCGTCTGCTGGTATGACTCCAGAAAATATCCTGTGAAGGTGTCACCGGCGCCTGTGGTATCGATGGCTTGTACCTGACAGGCTTTTTGGCGTACTGTGCGCTCATTGTCACAGTAGAAGGCACCGTCGCCGCCCAAAGTTACGACCAACTTGCAGTCGGGATATTGTGCCTGTATTGCCGCAACAGCGTCCTGCGGTACTTCATTCCCCGCCAGAGTTGTCAGCTCTGCACGGTTTAAAATAAGCCAGTCCACCGCCGGGAGAGGGATTTCATTCCGCAAGGTCGCGCGCATCGGCGAGGGGTTTAATACGGTGATCATCCCACGCTCTTTTGCCATGGTCAAAATCGTGCCGACCAGATTGGTTTCATTTTGGACGATCAGCAGATCGCCGGCGTCAAAGTGTTGGAGCGTATCACTGATCTGCTCCTTTGACAAGGCGTAGTTGGCACCGGGGTAGACAAGAATACAGTTCTCCCCACTATCCTCGACTTGAATGACCGTATGGCCGGTGGGCTCACTGACGGTTTTCAAGTAGTCCGTATGGACACCGTTTTCTTGTAGGAATGTGGAAAGAGATTGTCCGTCTGCACCAACGCAGCCGCCCATATAAACCTCGCCGCCAGCACGAGCCAGGGCTATCGCCTGGTTCAGTCCCTTTCCGCCAGGGAGAATGTCAAAAGAGAGTGCGTGGTTCGTTTCACCCGGCTGGAGGAAACGGTGCAATCGGTAGGTGTGATCGATATTCAGCGATCCAAAACACAATGCTTTCAATCGCGCTTTCCTCCTTTGAGTATGACATCAAATAGGTCGTTCATAAGGAGATCTCGTTCCACCTGATCCATATAGCGAATCAAATGACGTCCATTTGCAAAGGCATAAGAACCGTCTGCCTGAGGAATCGGTGCGGGGAGCAAATGGGAGCGGGTCATACAGTGCGTTCGATCCGTAAGCCACGCCGCCGCAACAACATCCCAAATCGTCTTACTCCAGCGTGGAACAACCGTATAACTCTCTACTTCTTCGATTACTGTCTTGGCGAGGTAATCTGCAAGCGGATTTTTGCCGACCAAGTACGCATTCAGCTCTGCCTGGCTGATGGTAAAATGTTCCGCCAGCCCCCAGCCCGGAACTTGGACAAGCGGTACGCCGGAATCAAATAAAATCTGTGCTGCTATCTGATCTTCTATCATATTGAATTCCTGCTCGCCGGAGCGGTGCAAAGCACTGCCGCCTAGCCAGACAACGACGACATGTTCAATGATATCCGGAGCTAAAAGAATGGCCGAGGCAATATCCGTAGCGGCCGCAATGCCGATAACATATAGCGGATCTGCGGAATTATGTAATCTGGCGCGCTGGATAAGGTCTTCTACTGCTTCTGAGCGGACCGGAGCTTTATCCTCTGCCATGAAACGATCTGAGCCCCGCAGAACACGGCGCTCCGGCACCGGCGGCAGAAATGACAGCACTCGTTCAGCTTCTTCAAAGCTGCGTTTCATTCCCTCTTTGGGGGAGGAAACTTTTTCGTTGAGAAATGGCGCTGCATAAACGGCATCCAAAGAAATGCAGTCTGTGCGTCCGGCCAAGTAGACAATTGTAAACTGGTCATCTACCTCGTTATATGGGTCTGTGTCGATGACCGCATGAATGATGCCCTTGGGCGGCATCAGCATGGATACGCGCTGAGCCTCTGTCATAGCAGTACCCCCTCTTTGGCGCAATAAAGCTCCAATGTTGTTTTATCCGTGGCAGCGGCGGAAAAACCGTAGCGCATAGTGGAAAGGCCGGCCGCTGCGGTGGCATAGCGAATGGAAGCATCCATATCTCGCCCGTTGGACAGGCTTACCGACAGAGCGGCAATAAAGGCGTCGGCGGCGCCGGTAGTGTCCACAGATTCAAAATTGACGGCGGGGAAATACTTACCGGTCGTGCCATCAAACCAGAAACACCCCTTAGAGCCCAATGTGATGATAACATTCTTAGCCCCCAGTTGATACAAACGACTGGCTTGCTCTTCCACGCTTCGCAGTTCCGGCAGCAGCTTGGCCGCTTCCTTCTGGTTGGGAATAAGGATATCCGCCTTTTGAACCATCTGCGGAGGCAGTGTATCGACCACGCAGGGCTTCAAAATCGTCTTAACACTGTTACGGTGAGCGATATCCATTGCGCATTCAACAACGGAGACATCAATCTCCGTTTGGAGAAGGCAATAGGAAGCACCATTAAAAAGCTGCTCTTGGGCGGCAATATCTTCTTTGGTAAGGAGTGCGTTTGCACCCTTCAAGACTGAGATGCTGCTCTCCGCGTCATTCTGCGTGAAAATGTAGGCCTTGCCAGTAGGAGCATTTTCTGCGACAGTCACACCGTCCAGAATCACATGACTCCCTTTCAAGAAGGCGCTGATGGTGCGTCCCTCATAGTCTTTGCCTACTTTGGCAATCAGGCAGGCATCCAGATCCAAGCGGGAAACAGCCAGCGCTTGGTTCAGCCCCTTGCCGCCCGGCATGGAAAAACAGCCCTGTGCTGATACAGTCTCGCCAAGTTCTGGGTATTTTTCAACAGAGATTAGTGTGTCGGCATTGACCGTACCGACCACGACGATTTTCCTGCGTCCATTCGCACGCGGATAAGCAATGCTGCTGTGGTCATCCAAAGCAAACTGCCATGTGAAAGGAACATTTATTGCAGTCTGTTCCTGTATCTTGGCAATTAGATGTTCCACCGCCGAGCGGCCCATTGCACCATAGGGCAGCAACACGGAAGACAGATCCCAGCTCTTGCTGGCATTGGTATGACGCAGCATGATGATGGAAAGGTCATTCGGAACACGGTAGCCCAAGGCATCCGCCGCATTCATAACAGACTTTACGGCCTGCTCGTCTGCGCAGAGGACAGCGGTATGCTCCTGCAGCCAGACGGATAGGTCTGTTTCACTTTCTTTCAGCGAAAAGAGGTCCTTCCGTGTGCAGGTTTGATCCGCGCGGAGCATGGCCTCATTCAGCCCTGCCAGCAAGGCTTGCCCATCTGCTCGGGCAGAGCCGAACACGAGGCCGATTCGCTGGTGTTCCATGCTGGTGAAAGTTTCTCCGACAAACGCTCCCAGTTCACTCCACGGAAGGGAAATGTCCGCACCTTCGTCAGATTCGTCAATGGTGATGGAGGGAATGCCCTGCGCTACGAAAATATCTGCGGCTGCATCCGTTGAGAATGTACCTCTGAACCACAAAACACCATTCACACCATGTTGGCGCAAAAGCTGTGCGTTTTCCTCTTCCTCTTCTGCCGTGGACGAGGTACACACAACGGCACCGTAGCCATGTTCTTTGGAACAATCCACAACAGCGGATAAGAACTCCTGACTGGCAGCCGTCGGGAGCATTACGCCCAGCAGATGAGCCTGCGCCGCCAAGCGACCCCGATAAGGAGCATAGTTGTTCTCCTGGATGACAGTCAAAACTCGTTCCCGTGTTTCTTCACTGATGCTCTCATCCTTCTTATTGATGATTTTGGATACTGTGGTAACGGATACATTTGCTATCTTTGCGATGTCTCGAATTGTCATAGTACCGCCTCAAGGAAAGCGTTTTAGTAAACAAGTTTCTTAAATATAGAATATGATACTTTTTCCCAGTTGTCAAGCACAGATTTCTATGTTCAATATCAAGAGAAAGCTGGATCAATGTAGAAATAGAAGCTGAACAGAGTATGCGATCCATCTTTTTCTCAATGTCGATTCAATCTATTGGGTAACGCGAACTCAAAGGTTCAACCTGCTCAAATCGAACGCTGCAATAAGGGAATTCGAAAACTTACACGCAGTTTTTGTTGACTGCATATCATTTTCTTGCACTTACTCAATCTTGGAAATGCGGGTGTATTGAGCACTTACTGTTTTTTGTGCCCTGTTTTGGCCTCCAAAAATTTTTTTCAAATTTTTCAAAAAAATAAGTTCGCTTTTGGGCCTTGAATGTTGTAGTAGGGGGGTGAGAGGGTCACACGCCCCTCAATGCACCTTGAAAACCAAATACCCATTCATCAAGTACATCAGTTCCGATGCGCGAAAGCGCGAGCCACAGCAGCAGGGTACGCCATGACCCCCGGTTTACCGGGCCGAGCGAGAACCCCCTCTGCGAGTATCGGGTTGCCCCCGGTATGGCGATGACAGTCGGAATGACAATGGTACTCCCGTCCAGTCACAGTCTCAAGCAATAGGGACGGCTCTGTCAGAACGGCAGCTGGGGTGAAACTCCCGTGAGGCGGTGCAGCAAACCGCCGCTTGATGATTTCCCAGGCTTCGGCCTGCACACGGGGCGTCGAGGACAAATAGTGTGCGATAC
>ERZ779843.851-NODE-851-length-41811-cov-8.891632_pt1 | contig 41811 bp, 48 predicted proteins | sample MGYA00511560_ERZ779843 | MGnify/ENA primary metagenome ERZ779843 (study PRJEB29588, sample SAMEA2158062) | human gut metagenome | biome: human gut; feature: human-associated habitat; material: faeces | place: Denmark | collected 2008/2010 ... | reverse complement strand
AAAGGAGTAATCGGCAAGAACATTGAAAGAACTTTAAAAATGTATTCATAAAAAACGTCCTTTTTAAAGGGCGTTTTTTATTTGCGTTTATTTTTTGAAATTTTTTGATTTCTTTGAGGCTGAGGATGTGCAGAATAGGAGGTTTGAATTCTCTTAACCGAGTAAACATCCGGAATTGCCTGAATACAATTGATTACTCTTTTTAGTGTTTCAACATTATCAAGTTCAATTCCAAGCTCAATAACTCCAATTTTCTTACTGGTTTTTGATTTAACGTTGGCATAATTTATGTTGATATTGTTATCTGAAACCGCAGCGATAATATCTTTTAAAAGGCCTAGTTTTTCGCCGGTTTCAATACGGATTGTGGTAGAGTAAGTTTTGTTAATATTCTGACCTGACCAGTGAATATCCATTAATCGTTCGGGCTGGACGTTTTCGAGGGTTTTGCAGTCAATTCTGTGGACAGAAACTCCTTTAGAACGTGTAACAACACCGACTATAGGCTCTCCCGGAATTGGTGAGCAGCAACGGGCAAATGAGTACATTAAACCTTCCAGCCCCACAATATCTTTTTCAGATTTTTTGCGGTTAGAAGTATGAAAAGCACTTTCAACGGGTTTTTGCTGGGGTTTTTTAAGTTTATTAATGACCTTATTAACAGTGGTTTCACCGTAACCTAGCGCGGCAAATAAATCGTCTGCGCTCTGGTAATTCATAACTTTGGCGACTTTATCAAACTCTCCCTGCTTCATATAATCGTCAAATACAGCCTTGGTAAGTTCGTGTTCGAGGTTAGCTTTACCTGTTTCAAGGTGGGCTTCACGGTTATTTTTCTTGAACCACTGTTTAATTTTAGATGATGCCTGTTTTGTTACGACAAAATTTAACCAGTCAAGACGCGGGGCAGGAGTTTTTGATGTCAGAATTTCAACAATATCCCCGTTGTTTAATTTTGTATCGAGCTGTGCTATTCGTCCGTTAATAAGTGCTCCTACTGTTTTGTTACCGACTTCGGAGTGAATACGATATGCAAAGTCAACAGGGGTAGCGTTTCTCGGCAAATCGAAAACATCGCCGTTAGGGGTGAATGCAAAAACCTGATCGGAGAACAGGTCTAATTTAACGGAATTAACGTAATCTTCTGCCGAAGTCATATCATTATCGTATTCAACGAGTTTGCGCATCCAAGAAAATTGCAAATCCGACTGATTATCAGCTTTTTGAGACCCTTTTTCTTTATATCTCCAGTGGGCGGCAACCCCGTATTCGGCAACTTCATGCATTTCCCACGTTCTAATCTGAACTTCAAGCGGTTTTGAACGCGGGCCGATAACCGATGTATGCAGAGATTGATACATGTTGCCTTTCGGCATTGCTATATAATCTTTAAATCTGCCCGGTATAGGCTTAAATTGCGAGTGGATGAGCCCCAGAACTTCGTAGCATTCCTTTTCCGTATCAACAATAACCCTTACTGCCGTGATGTCATAAAGCTCGTGGAAGGCGAGATTTAGGCGTTTCATTTTTGCATATATGCTGTAATAATGCTTTGCACGACCTGTTATTTGAGCATTTATCCCGCTTTTTTTAACATCTTTTGAGATTTTATCTATCAAAAGCTGAACAGTCATTTCGCGTTCTGCTTTAGTTTGAGAGACAAGCTGGGCAATTTCAAAATATTTGTCGGGTTCCAGATAACGTAAAGATAAATCTTCCAATTCGGCTTTTATTTTATAAATCCCGAGCCTGTTTGCCAGAGGGGCAAAGATATCGAGGGTTTCTCTCGCAATTTTAACCTGTTTAGGTGCTGCCATAAAGTTAAGTGTACGCATATTGTGCAGACGGTCTGCCAGTTTTAAAAATATAATTCTGACATCATTTGCCATTGCAATAAACAGTCTGCGAAAATTTTCTGCCTGACGTTCTTCTTTTGATTTGAACTGGAGTTTGCCGAGCTTGGTAACACCCTGTACAAGTGTAAGAACATCTTTTCCGAAAAGTTTTTCGATTTCTTCGGGTTTTGTGTCCGTGTCTTCCAGAATATCATGCAAAAACGCTGCCATTATTGTATGTGAATCTGCCTTAAGATTAATAAGGATTTTTGCAACTTCAACGGGATGAATTATGTATGGTTCTTCAGAAACCCTGTACTGCCCGTCGTGCAGACGTTGAGCAAAACGAAAAGCTTCTTCAATCTTTTCAATTTCACTTTCTTCACGATTTTGTGCAAGCAGCGTTTGTTTAATTTCATCAAATAGTGATTTTTCGGACATGATATAATAATAATACGAATTTTATTTCTATATTTCAAGCAAATTCAACAAATTTCATACATAAGGATTACAGATGAAAAAAGAAGAAGGACTGACAGTAAGTTTAAAAATTTCGCCCAATGCCTCTAAAAACGAGATTATAAAAACACATGACGGAGTGAAAATTAAGATTACGGCTCCTCCTGTTGATGGGAAAGCTAACAAATGTTTAATAGAATTTTTGTCTAAAACTTTTAAAATTCCTAAATCATCAATCGAAATTCTGAGGGGCGAAACTTCAAAAGAAAAAACTCTATTGATTAAAATTACCGATGATGATAAGATTGCCATGATTAAAAGTAATTTATCCTGATACCTTGTGGTAGTGGATTGAAAGGAGTTATGTTATATGAAAAAAACATTAACGGCAGCAATAGCGGGTGTACTTTTGCTGGGTGGTTTGTCAGTTTCGGCTCTTGACAAGAAATCCGAGACTTTAGCACTTTTGCCGGCTATGAAGTATGAGTCAGCAGCACCGAACAGAATCTGGGTCGGAACATTCCAGCTTGTGTGGAATGACTTAATGGACGGGATTGTAAAAGGGCCTGTTGAGTTCAAAGGTAAAAAATCAAAGCTAGCAGAAGAACTTAATGCCCAATCCTTTACAAAAGAAATGATTTCTGAAAATTCTTACTATACAAAATACGGTGAAACTTCTCCGGAATTAAGAGAGACAATAGAAAAAGCAATTAAAGAAAAATTTGATGAAACAAGCGATGTCCTTAATTCTGTAGATTGGGCTCCGGGGCCGAATAAATATACAGCTTATGCAATGTTGAAAAAGGATTTCAAATTCTTAACCGCGTTTGATAAACTGAAAATGGAAAGATTCGGTAAGAATAAAGAAAAAGTACAATATTTCGGTATAAACAAAAAAAGCGACAAAATTCTCGATAAAACGGTTCATGTAATGTTTTATAATTCATCAAAAGATTTTGCTGTTGTAATTTATACTCAAACCGATGATGTACTGTATCTTTACAGAACTAAGGATGACAAAACTTTTGATAAACTATATTCGGATATGTTTATAAAAAGAGCACAATATGAAGGAAATTCGGATTTCACAGAAAAAGATGAACTGAAAGTTCCTAATATCGGTTTATATAAAGAACAGTCATTTGATGAACTTTGCAACAGGGAAATCAAAGGCACAAATATGATGCTTGACAAAGCATTAGAAACCGTTGAGTTCAAAATGGATAACGAAGGTGTTAAACTGAAAAGTGAAGCAATAATTGCAACAAAAATGTCTGCAATGCTTCCTGAGAAAAACTTAAAACCGCGTAAATTCTATTTTGATGATACTTTCGTAATCTTCCTGCAAGAACAGGGCAAGGATAAGCCATATTTTGCAATGAGAGTAAACGATGTAGCAGCAATAAATAAAACCGAAAGAAAGAAATAAACTAGCAGGGCGGCGATTTTAATCGCCGCCCTTTTTTAGTCTAAATATGCATTTTTTAACTGTTCTCTTAATAGGTCAATGTCTTCAAATTTACTTCTGACAATTCTGGCGAGGATTTGTAAGCAATCGCTGTTATCCGCCGCAAACGACGGTTCGCAGACATTATACAGCAAATCCAGTAAGGTTAGCATTTCCAAACATTCATCTTCGCATTGGTTAAGAAGTCTTTTAATTTCGTTATGTTCCATTTTAGCTCCTTTGTGTTTTATTATAATGTATATATGATGTAATATACATAATTATAGGCGTAGAATAAAAATATGCAATAGTATATGATACTTTTATGAAGAAAAATAAAGATTTAGTTGTACTTGGAGATGGAATAAGGCTGGAACGTTTAAGACGTAAGTGGTCTCAGGAACAACTTGCCGAAAAGGCAGAATTGTCTCAATATCAGCACATTGGACGTATTGAACGCGCGGAAATTGATACGCGTGTGTCGACGCTCTTTTCTATTATCCGCGCGCTTGATTGCAAGCTGGAAGACCTTATTGACCTCGGCGGAGGCAATAATGGCTAAGGTTAAATCAAAGTGGGTTTGCACAGAATGCGGATATGAAACAGCGGGTTATCTCGGAAAATGCCCTGAATGCGGGTCATGGGGTTCTCTTGTTGAAGAAGTTCAGTTCTCCGAAAAAATGCCCAATGCCGTTGCAAATGAATTTATTAATACTGAAAAACCTGCCCTTTTAAAAGATATTCAGGTTGATGAAAGTGTCAGGGTATCAACTAACATTTCAGAGTTTGACAGAATCCTCGGCGGGGGCTTTGTTCAAGGGTCGCTTGTCCTGCTTGCGGGAGATCCCGGAATCGGTAAATCAACTATTACTCTCCAAACCTGCGGAGAATTATGTAAATGCGGTAAAAAAGTTTTGTACATTTCGGCAGAAGAAAGTGCGACTCAGCTCAAACTTCGTGCTGAACGCCTCGGAATTAATTCCGACAGCCTTTATATCTACCCCCAGACTAATATGGAGAATATTAAATCCCAGATTGAAGAATTATCTCCTGATTTTGTTGTTATCGACAGTATTCAGGCTATTTATTCAAATAATGTTGCCAGCTCTGCCGGTAGTGTTTCGCAAATCAGGGAGTGCTGTAATATTTTAATGCATATTGCAAAAAGTAAAAATATTACGACCGTTGTTATAGGCCACGTTACAAAAGACGGCAATATCGCCGGCCCGAAAGTTCTTGAGCATATGGTTGATACCGTAATATATTTTGAAGGCGATAAGTATAAATCTTACAGAATGCTTCGCTCTATGAAAAATCGTTTCGGTAATACTTCGGAAGTCGGAATTTTTGAGATGAATTCTCATGGCCTTCGTTGTGTAAGCAATCCGAATGAACTCTTTTTGAACGAAAGGTCACAGGTTGCCGCTCCGGGAAGCGCAATAATTGTGACAAACGAAGGCACACGCCCTCTTATGGTTGAAATTCAGGCTCTTGTAGGAATGACATCTTATCCGACTCCGAGAAGGGTTACTAATGGGGTAGATATCAGCCGTCTTCACCAGATTCTTGCGGTTCTTGAAAAACGTGTCGGGCTTAATCTTTCCAAACAGGATGTTTATGTAAATGTTATGGGCGGAATTGACGTTGATGAACCAAGTGCAGATTTAGGCATTGCCCTTGCTGTTGCAACATGCGCACGTGATGTTGTTGTAGACAGTCAGACGGTTATTATCGGTGAAATCGGGCTTTCCGGTGAAATTCACCCTGTAAATAACATCGAAAAACGACTTAATGAAGCTGCTGCAACAGGGTTTAAAAAAGCAATTATTCCATATGCAAACGACATTCCGGATGATATCAAAAAAATCGAAATTGTTAAGGTAAAACGTCTTATGGATGCTATTGCGGCCTGTGTTTCGGCCCAATAAAAAATTATCGTTTTTCAACGCCTTTTGCATCTTTTACTATGAACGGTCTTACAAATGCCCAGGTTCCGTATAAAGATGTTAAAAGCCCTGCTGCCGTAAAGGTTTTTGAAATTTTCGGGTGCTTGTTTAAAAGGCCGCCGGCCGTTAAAAAAGTTGTACCGGCCATTATGCCCAGATAACCTTTAAAGATAGTGCGCGGTACAACAATCGTGTCTGTCATATCTGAAGAATTTCTGGTGTTTTCATGGATTTTGTCAAGAAATGACCTTTGTGTAAATGTATTTGTAGATTGTACAGATGCAATTTTCATAATTGTATTTTTTCATAACCACACCTATGCTTCAATAATTTTTGTTGAAATATTAACAAAAATAATTTATAATAAGAAATGTATATATTTAAATTAAGGAGGTATGATATGCGAAACTCACTATTAGCAACGGTTTCGGGGGGGGGGGCAGCTTAATTTAAAGCAAGGATTTACCCTCGCGGAAGTTTTAATTACTCTAGGTATTATTGGTATAGTTGCTTCAATGACCCTGCCGGCGGTATTACATAACTATAAAAGGCAGGAAATGTCTGCAAAAATTAAAAAGTTTTATACTAATATGTCTCAGGCAGTAAAGCTTTCCGAAATTGATAACGGCCCTGCGTTTTACTGGTCAAAAGAGGTTCGTAAAGTGAACGATGATGGTTCTGTTACAAATATACAGGGAACTATAGCTTTTTTTAATCATTACCTCGCAAAATATTTGAAAACCGTTGCTAAAGAGGAGGACGAAAAAGCCTTTGTTATTATGGCTGACGGTTCTACTCTTTCAATGAACATAGGATATTGTCTTGATATTATATTTGATTACAATGGCAAAAAAGCACCGAATACTCTTGGAATTGATCAATTTGATTTTCTTTTGTGCACAGAAGAAGGATATAACGCCGGATATCTAAGAAGCCGGCAAAATCCTTTTGAAGCTTACTTCCCTTCTAAATGTCGTAAAAACTCTTGCTCAAGAAATGAATTTTTATCTGCCTGCAAAAATAATGCAGCTTTCTGTTCTTCACTATTGATGTACGATGGTTGGAATTTTAAAGATGACTATCCTTATAAATTGTGATTATTAACTTTTTCTTAATAATTCATGCAGGCTAAACCTATTGATTAGTTTTTTTGTTAATGATATAACTTACATGTTATAGATTTACAAAATAAGAAGGAGTAAAAACTTATGGTAAATGTAGCAATTAACGGTTTTGGTAGAATCGGCCGTAACACTTTGAGAGCCGCTATCGAAGAAGGTATTTTTGACAAAATTAATTATGTAGCAATCAATGACCCTGGTTTGACACCTGCTCAAGCTGCTCATATTTTCAAATATGACTCTGTTCAAGGTAAATTCTGCGGTGAAGTCGAAGCTTATGATGAAGGTATAATCATCAACGGCAAAAAAATTAAATTCTTTGCTGAAAAAGATCCTGCTCAACTTCCTTGGAAAGACCTCGGTGTTGAAGTTGTTGTTGAATCAACTGGTTTCTTCACAGACGCTACTAAGGCTAAAGCTCACTTAGATGCCGGTGCTAAAAAAGTTATTATCTCTGCACCTGCTAAAAACGAAGATAAAACTATCGTTCTCGGTGTTAACGGTAATGAATATGATCCGGCTAAACACAATATCATTTCTATGGCTTCTTGTACAACAAACTGCTTAGCTCCTGTTGCTAAAGTTGTTATGGAAAAATTCGGTATTGTTAAAGGTTTGATGACTACTGTTCACTCTTACACTGGTGACCAGAGAATTTTGGATGCAGGTCACAAAGACCCTCGTCGTGCAAGAGCCGGTGCTTTAAACATCGTTCCTACAACTACAGGTGCTGCTAAAGCTGTTGCTCTTGTTATCCCTGAATTGAAAGGTAAATTGAACGGTTTCGCTATGAGAGTTCCTACTCCTGACGTTTCAGTTGTTGACGTTGTTTTTGAAACTGAAAAACCTGTTACTGTTGAAGCTGTTAATGCTGCTTTGAAAGAAGCTGCTGAAGGCGAAATGAAAGGTATTTTAGTTTACGAAGAAACTCCGCTTGTATCTTCTGATTACATCGGTTCTCACCAATCTTCAACTGTTGACGCTGCGTTGACTATGACTATGGGCGACAATATGGTTAAAGTTGTTTCCTGGTATGATAACGAAATGGGTTATTCAACTCGTTTAGCTGAAACTACTTTAATGGTTGCTTCTAAACTGTAGTTAACAGTTAAAAATAGTAAAAGAGTCGTAAGTAATTACGGCTCTTTTTTTATCCCACAGGGGAATTATATTTTGTTTTTTGCATGTTTTAATACTCTTTGAAAGAGAGGTAAATTATGCGTGCTTTAAAAATTATTTCTTATATTCTTGTTATAATAGGTGCTTTAAATTGGGGGCTTGTAGGTTTATTTAATTTAGACCTCGTAGCTTTGATTTTCGGTGATATGTCTTTGCTGGCAAGAATTATTTATATTGCAGTCGGTGTTTCTGCAATCGTGTCTATTGCTACTACTTTCAGAGAAATTTTTGAAAGATAACTCAGGCAGCAAGAGAATTCAAATATTTTTCGTTGGCTTTTAGGGTATTTTCTGTTGCAACTATTGAGTAAACGGGTTTTTCCTTAAATATGTAGTTTGCAGCATTGCAAATATCTTCGGGGGTAATAGAATCTATTACTTCAAGCAGTTTATTTTCACGTGTTACTCCGTAACACGTGGATAAGCTGTAGTCTAACGTTTCTGTTTTGCCAGAACCGCCTTCATTTTGTTCAAGAATTAAATTTTTCAGAGCAAGTTTTGCGCTTTGAAGTTCTTTGTCGGAAACTTTTTCTGTTTTTAGTTTTTCAACATGTTTATTGAAACCTTCTATTGATTTTTGAAGGTTGTTGTAACTTATTTCACCGGTTTCTTTATTTTCGGTTGTTGTTCCAATCATAAGGTCAATTGTTTTTGTGTCATATACATTATTCAAAGTTGAGCGAACCGAGTATGCAAGTTTCTGCTTTTCTCTCAGGTCATTGAATAATCTTGAGGATGGGCTGCCTCCGAGAATTGAGTTTAAAAGTTCAAGAGTTGCTGTGTCTTTCAGGTTTTCATTTGTTTTAAATTTGTAGGACATAACAATCTGCGCCTGATTTTTGTTGTGAACATCCGTTAATACTTTAGTTTCTTTTTGGGGTGTAAAATTTTCAAATTTGAATGTATTATATTCTTTTGCTTTCGGGAAAAGTGAAGCCTCTTTAAATATTTGGTGTTTTATTGCCGTTTTTTCTGCGAACGGAGCTGATACCACAAGTGATACTTTTGAATCCTTTAGAATTCTGTTATAAAGGGCTTTGATATCGTCGAGTGTTACGCTGTCAACACTATTCAGGATTTCTTCATCCGTATAGCCGTAAAGAGTACCGCGGTGGAATTCTTTATTCAACTTATTATAAGGCGTTTTTTCTGCACGTGAAAGATCATCTTTAAGATTATTTTTCACATCATCAAGCGATTTTTGTGTAAAGCGTGGATTTAATAAAACTTCTTTTGCTGCTTTTATTGCATAACTTAATTCTGCGGCATCGCAGGTTGCTTTCGCGTTTAGAGTTTTGTCGCTAGATTGAAAGTTCTGTACAATTGCTCTTTTGGCATTATCGGTAGAATATACGGTTTTGTTTCTAAACAATGAACCTTCGTTAAGTATATCATTTAATAGGAAAGCAGTTGCCGGTTTTTCTGTGTTTACGGGAATATCGCGGGAGAATGTTATGCTGAAAGATGAATTCGGGGTTTTTGTATTATTAAGTACAAGTTTCATATTGTTTTCCGGCATATTGTATTCTTCTACATTATTCGGGTTTATTGCCTGTGTGCGGCCGGTAAAGGAAAGTGATTTTGTTTTTGTGTAATTTTCTTTAATCTTATCCGAGCCCTGAGGGTGAACCAGAGTTATTGCAGTTTTATTCAAATCAAAATATTTTCTTGCGACATTTTTAATATCTTCTGATGTAAGATTATTTACAATATTTTCATAGTCTTTGACTAACCCTATATTATTTTCCAGAAGAGCTTCGCCCACCAGATTATTCATGCTTTCAGAATACTCAAAATCATTAGACAAATATCTTAGCATTCTTTTCTTTATAATTTGCATTTCTTCATCTGTCAAATCTTTGTTTTGTCTGTTGGTTATTTGTTGATAGAGAATTTTTAATAATTTTTCGGAATTTTCTTCGCTTGTATTTGCAGAAAGAATTATTGCCCGCGGAGCATTTTGTTCTGTGCTGATTTTTTCGTCATTTGCAAAAACTTCAATATTTAACGGGTTTGTATACTGGGTAATTGCAGGAGACGTCAGTAAAAGTTCAAAGAACGCCTGAAGGATTATTCTGTCTTTTGTATTGTTGTTATCAGGGCCTTTGAAGCCAAGTGCAACAAAAGTTGAAACAGCCTTGTCGGAGATAATATCTTCTCTTACTGTTTTTTGAATTTGTGTCAATTTTTCAAAATGACGGTTATTCTGGGGAGCCTTTGTTGATGTAAAGTATTTTGCTGCAAGTTTAATTGTTTGGTCAGGTTTTACATCCCCGGAAATTACGGTTACCATATTTGCGGGATAATAATTTTTATTGAAATAGTCGATTACATCTTCGCGGGTGAGGTTTGTAATATTGTCGGCCGTTCCGGCAATCAGGTCGGCGGATTTTGAGTTAATATTGAACAGATTTTTAATTGTTCTGTTAAAGCCTATGTTTTCCGGATTTGAGGTAATCATATTGATTTCGGAATTTACGATACCTTTTTCTTTTTCAAGCATATCAGCGGCGAATTTAGGAGATTCAAGCATTGAGGCATGAATTTTTATTTTCTTTTCCAAATCACCTTCATTTAGCAGATAGGATTTAATATAATAATTTGTTTCGGCAAAGCTGGTACTGGCATTTGTACCGGCACCCATTTCGTCTGTTTTTTTAAAGAATTCTCCTGCCTCAAGGCCGTCTGAGCCGTTAAAGAGATTATGTTCTATATAGTGGCTTATCCCGCGAACTTTGTCAGGCTCATTCATTGATCCTGTGTTCACATAAGTTTTTACGACAGTCTGGCCTTCATTAGGGATAATTACAACTCTCTGACCGTTTGAAAGCTTATAAAGATGTGCTTTTGTATCAAACGGAAGCTCAATTTCTTCAATCTTTTTATAACTGATTGGTGTTTTTATATTGTAATCAGGTGTTACATTTGAAATGGTATTATTTTGCACTTTTTTATCTTCGACAGGCTGTTGAGGCGTCGAAGGCGGTTTTAAATTTTGTATACCTGTTTTATAAAAAGGATTAATATTGAGCATAACTACCTACAATATTATAAAAACACGGGGAAGAAAAAAATTGCCCCGTGTTTTTTTGTTTATTTAAAAATAGTTTGTTCTCTGTCAGGCCCGACGCTTACAATTGAAATCGGAACGCCGAGCAGTTCTTCCAAACGTGCAAGATATTTCTTACAATTTTCCGGAAGCTTTTCATATTCCCTAATACCGGAGACATCTTCTCCCCAGCCTTTATAAGTTTCGTAAACCGGTTCAAGGTATTTGTGAATATAAACATTTGTCGGGTATGATTTGTAAATTTTTCCGTCGCGTGTATCTTTGTATGCGGTACAAACTTTAATCTCATCAAATGTATCAAAAACATCAATTTTAGTTAATGCGACAGAGGTTAAACCTCCGACTAAAACCGCGTATTTCATTGTTACAGCATCAAACCAGCCGCAGCGGCGCGGACGGCCTGTTGTTACTCCGAATTCATGCCCGATTTCGCGAATTTTGTCACCTGTTGCGTCCGTAAGTTCTGTTACAAAAGGCCCTTCGCCAACCCTTGTTACATATGCTTTTGCAACCCCTATGACTTCATCAATCATTTTCGGCCCGTATCCAGAACCTGTGCAGGCTCCGCCGCCTATAGGGTTTGATGATGTTACAAAAGGATATGTGCCGTAATCCACATCAAGCATTACACCTTGTGCGCCTTCAAAAAGAATTTGTTTATCTTTTGAGGTCTCAAGCATTTCCTGCCAGTCAAAACATACATATGGCTTAAAGATTTCTGCATATTTTTCACACAGAGCAAGTACACATTCTTTTGAATAAGGCTGGAGACCGTAAACCTTTTCTAATGTTTTGTTTTTTAGAGGTAAAATTACATCAAGTTTTTCATTTAAAGCTTCCGGAGAATACAAATCTTCAATCTTTAAACCAAAGCGTGCAGCTTTATCTGTATAAGTAGGGCCTATACCTTTTTTAGTTGTACCGATTTTACCTTTTTTTGCATTATCTTCGCTGTAGCCGTCAACTTCAGTGTGGTAAGGCATTGTTATTGATGCAAGCGGGCTGACCTTCAAACCTGAAACATCAATTCCCTGTTCAATAAGTTCTTTTACTTCCTTATCAAAAGCTTCAGGCAAAATCACTGTTCCGGCACCGATAAAACAAGTTTTGTTACCGTAAAGAATACCGGACGGGATTAAGTGAAATTTGTAAGTATTATTGTTTGCAACAACAGTATGCCCTGCATTACATCCGCCCTGATATCTTATTATTAATTGGGCATCAGCAGCGAGTAAATCAGTAATTTTAGCTTTTCCTTCATCGCCCCATTGAGCTCCGACTACAACTTTATTCATATGACATATCCTTCCTGCTTTATTCTGCCGCCATGTTGGCGCGGCAGGTTATTTACTGATTTATTTTAGCACAAAGAAAAGTTAAGGTAAATTTTTAAAATAATCGGGCTCTGTTAAAGCTTTGTATGTACATCCCATACCATTCCTGGTATTATTGGATGTACTTGAACAATATGAATCTTTTTTATCATAAAAATCTGTTCCCGCTGCTCCCATCGGACGGAGATTTCCTTTTTTATCAACCTGAAACATAAATAAATCCTGTCCGAGACGATTCGGTTTTTTCTTATATCCGTTAACATCTACTGATATATATAATCTTTCACTGCTGATACTTTCCAGAAGTACTAAGCTTCCATCGGCCAGTATAAACTGCCCGTCGTCAAAAAATTGTAAATCTAACTTTTTACCTGTGTATGTAGTGTAATTTGTTGAGTTGTTTTCATTGTCGGTTCCGTAATTCGGAATGCACGAACTATCATCTTTTGCGCCGTATCCGCAATCTTTAATTGTTTTTAGATATTTCATAAGTAAAGTTTTTAAGCTCCATTGCAAATTCATATCAGGAGTTATACGTTCCCCATTTTCTGCCTGATACATATTGAGAGCCTGACCCAGAATAGAATAAGAGCGTTTTAAACCAGTTTGTAATTCTTTGTTTCTATTGTTTTGTATAAGTGCAGGTAATGTCAGTGCAGCAACAATCCCTATAATTCCGAGTGTAATTAAAACTTCCGCAAGTGTAAAAGCTTTGATATTCATTATTAACCTCCATGACACCTATAGGTGGTAGTAACCTTGTGTATAATGTACCACAATAGGTGGTATGAGTCAATCTGAAATTTTCAAAAAAGAACTACTTTTAAGGCTAGGCAATAATATTCGTGATTTAAGAATGCAGCAAGGAGTATCTCAAGAGGAGCTTGCATTTAAAATTGATTCTGCAAGAAATTTTATAGGCTGTATTGAACGAGCAGAAAAATCCCCCACTATATTTACTCTTTTTCGTATAGCGCAGGCTTTAAATGTAAAACTTGAAGTTCTTGTTAAAGATATTGATAGATTTTGAGCTAAAATTTGAACGGGTAATCTTCAGGTATTTTCCACCCATTCTGAAATATTACCTGTGTACAGTAGGCTGCTCCTCCAGGGCTTCCTTCTTTACAGCCGTATGCAGGGTCATTGTATAGTTCTTCTAATGTATAATCATACTCACCACCATGCCAAGTAAGGTTGCCTTCTTCATCCTGAGAGCTTTTTACGGTTAAGTAAGGCTGTATACCTTTCCTGTAACTTTGTTTATTCTCTTTGCGCTGTGGGCTGAAGCTAAATACAAAAATATCTTTGCCATAACGCTTCATTCTTTGTGTTGAAAAGGTAGCTTTATTAAATTTTTTAGCATCAGGGTAGTAGAAGTAATTTATTCCTGATTTCACAACACATAAGCTTCCGTCAGGAAAATATGCAGCTACAAAACCATCGTTTAAGACTTCTACTTTAACTGTTTTCCAATATTTTGCAAGATATATATCATACCATTTTTTAGTATTTTCTATTGTATCATTTGTTTCAAAATACCAAAAATCCCAACTTTCATTTTCTACTTCAGAGGCTTTAAGTGCATTATTTGCGACGGAGTAAAATCTTTGTAAACGGGTTTCAATAACTTTTTTTCTATAATGAGACGTAACATTCGGGATAGTCAATGCTGCCACAATTCCGATAATTCCTATCGTTATTAATACTTCGGCTAAGGTGAAACCATTGCTACAAAGGCTATTGCCCCCCCCCCCTTGTCTGAATGCCTGCTATATCTTGTGTTTTCACGTCATACCTCCATTCTTATATTCTTATTATAAACTATTTTTTATAATTATCAAGAGCGGAGGTCTATGTTTTTTATTATTTAGATTTTTATATTTAGTCTGCCTGCATTTTTAACATTTTCGAACATTAAATCAAATGAGACTTTCATTGTTTCATGCAAGTTTACAGCACCACATTTTTTTGCAAGTGCAAGAAGTTTTTTGCAGATTGCTTTATACTCTTTTATTTCTTCCGCTGTAGCAGGTATTTTGTTTAGTTTGCTGGATAAAAATATGAGTTCTTCATTTTTCATTAATTCTTTATTGAAAAGTTCGGCTTCTTTTTCAAGTGTTTTATGCGAAAAAGGCAGGGAATCAGCTTTGTCCATAAATGCATCAAATGCCTGATTTTCGCCTCGTTCGACATTTTCAAACAGTCTAACGTTTCCAGACTCACAATTCTCGAGATGATTAAAAAGTTCTTGCTGTTTTTTTTCTTTAATGGCAGTGGTTACAGGATGTTCTATGATTTTCATTAAGTTTCTCCTTTCTGCATAAAGAAAGGACCAGACAAAAAATTTTTTGCTAAATATCTGTTTTAAAACTATATTTTATTAACTCAGGTAAAATTTCAAAAGCATCTCCAACCATGCCATAATCTGCTATGTCAAATATAGGTGCATTTTCGTCAGTATTTATTGCAATAATTTTGTCTGATTTATCCATGCCTATAGTATGTTGAATTGCACCAGAAATACCGCATGCAATATATAATTTAGGCGTAACTGTTTTACCGGTTTGTCCTATTTGCATCTCATGCGGAGCCAGACCCATTTCAACTGCAAGTCTGCTTGCCCCGACTGCTGCACCGATTTTGTCTGCAAATTCTTTTAAAAGACGGAATCCTTCGTCGTTTTTCATTCCTCTGCCGCCTGCAACAATAATTTCTGCGCTGTCTAATTCATTCAGACTGTTTGTTAGTTTTTTACGGAATTCAAGAATTTCCACACATTTCGGTATTCCGTCAAGGTTTATTTGTTTATTAATAATTTCTGTTTGTTTAATATTATCTTTTTCTGCCGGTTTGAAAACTTTTGGTCTGACAGTTGCCATTTGCGGCAAATTTCTGCAAAGAATTGTCGCCATCAGTTGACCGCCAAATGTCGGACGGGTCGCGGCCAGTTGTCCTTTTTCATTTATGTCCAGCCCTGTACAATCCGCAGTTAAGCCTGTATGCAAAGATGTTGAAATTCTCGGTGCAAGGTCTCTTCCCTGATGTGTAGCACCTATAAGCAAAATTTCAGGTTTAATTTCATTTATTACATCTACCGCAGCTTTTGCAAAATAATCGGTACAATATAATTCAAATCTTTCATCTTCGACAGTATAAATTTTATCAATTCCGCTGTTTATGAAAGCCTCTTTATATTCAGCCGCAAGTCCGGGTTTTGAAATTAAAAGAGCGTTTACCTCAGCATTATCAAGTTTTGCCGCAAGTTCGCGTGCTTTATTTGCAAGCTCAAAAAATACGGTGTGTATATAATTTTCGCGCGTTACTTCTGCATAAATAAGGATTTGTTTACTCATCTAATCCTCCGCAAATTTTGATTTTTTCTGCAAGTTCTCCGCAATCAGTGCACTTATGGCATTGAATATCTCTTGCCGCAGGACGGAATGCCCTGCTTACATAAGTAGGTGAACCCTTTAAACCGACTTCTTCCGCACTTAGATTCAAATCATCAAAACCGTAAGTTTTAATTTCGGCATTTTGAGCCTTAATAATTCCGTTAATTTTTGCACGCGTAGGTTCAAAATAATCTTTTAATACACATATTAATGCCGGAAGTTTAACTTTTACTATTTCAGTACCGTCGTCAAGTTCTCTGCGTACAGTAAGTGCGCCGTCTTCATAAGAGATGATTTCCTGAACATACGTTACCTGAGGCAGGTTTAGTGTATTAGCAATGCTCGGGCCAGTTTGGGCAGTATCGCCGTCTATTGCAAATTGTCCGCATATAATTAAATCAAAATTCGGAATCTTCTCTCTGATTGCTGTACCTATTGTTTTTCCTGTTGCGTATGTATCGGCTGCTGCAAATTTTTTATCGCTAAGTAAGATTCCGTTATCAACGCCTATTGCAATTGTTTTTTTCAGCATATCAACAGCCTGAAACGGCCCCATTGTCAGAGCCGTTATTTCAACATTATCATAAGACCTTTTTAATTTTAAAGCAGATTCAATTGCATAAATATCGTAAGGATTAATTATACTTTCAAGACCTTCACGCTGAATTGTATTGTTTTCTGTCCACTTGATATCAGACGTATCAGGAACTTGTTTTATGCATAATACTATGTTCATTTATACCTCAAGAAAATTTATTGAATACGTTTTTTAGGCATTTGTTTTGTATTTGCGTCCAAAAGTGCATTATACGCCATCAAATAGATAGAACATTTGCGAATACTGGACATATACCAGGCGCATCTTTCCTGAGTACAAACCATGTCAACATTCTGGCCTACACTTAATAAAGGACAAAACGGAATTTCTTTTTTTATATCTGCCATATTTGCATCTCCTACTATTTGCTTATTTCACTTGCCTGTTTTAGCAAGTTGCAATTTTCATCGCGTCTTTTTTCCTGATCTTTGTAAATTCTTGTTCTGTTAATAACTTCATCAAAGTCAATTTTGTGAGCGTCAAAGTCAGGGCCGTCTACACAGGCAAATTTAACTTCTCCGCCTACAGTAACGCGGCAGGCACCGCACATTCCCGTACCATCAACCATAATAGGGTTCATGCTAGCTTCTGTGTAGATTCCTTTGTCTCTGGTAAGATTTGCAACCGCTCTCATCATAGGCATAGGGCCTACAGCAATGGCATAATCAATTTTTTCCTGATTCATTAATCTTTCCATTACCTGGGTTACGAAACCTTTCTCGCCCAGTGAGCCGTCATCTGTAGTAATAAATAATTCAGTGCAGGCATCTTTCATTTTATCAGCCCAGAAAATAAGGTCTTTATTTCTTGCACCCATAATCATATAAACTTTATTGCCGGCTTCTTTAAAAGCTTTTGCTATTAAATAACATGGAGCAGCCCCGTAACCGCCAGCCAGACAAACAACGGTACCGTATTTTTTAATGTGGGTAGGTTTTCCTAACGGGCCGACTATATCTGCAATTTCATCTCCGACACCAAGTGCGGCAAGTTTTTTGGTTGAATAACCTACGGCCATAAATACAAGAGTTAACGCTCCTGTTTCTTTATTTACATCAGCGATAGTCAGAGGAACTCTTTCCCCGTTTTCATCTGCTCTGAAAATAATAAACTGTCCTGCCTGAGCGTTTCTTACAACATAAGGCGCGTCAATTGTTATTTCAAATTGATTCGGACAAATCTCTTTCTTTGATAAAATTTTATATCCCATTGTTTATCTCTCCTTACTAACTTATGTAAATATTATACACAAAGTAAGAAATATAATCAAGATTAATAACTAACCTTATAAGGATAATCGTCGGGTATTTTCCAGTTATTTAGCTGTATAAGAGCTGTGCAGTAATTTCTGCCGGAAACGCTGCCTTCCATTTTATTTGTGTAGCATAAATCTTCAAGTTGTTCTCTAGTCCCGTCCCAACGAAATTTCCATGGCTCAAATCCACGATTAACATGATAAACCCATTTCCAGATTTCGTTTTCATCTTCTGGCTTAATCGGAACAAAATTAAAAGAGAATACACAAGTTCCCCGTTTATTGCCGCTATCAATACATTTTTGAGCGTTTCCCGGATAGAAATCCCAATCTCTGGTTGTGTTTGTGCGCGGCCCGAATGCGCTACCGTCAGGCAAATATATTATAAGGCTTCCATTTGATAATATTTCTGTTTTTATTATCTTCATATAAGGTGCTAAATATTTATTAAACCATTTTTCGGCTTCTGAACTTCCGGGAACAGGGTTCCCGTCTTTGTCGATTTCTGCACCTTTTAAATCTGAATACCAGTATTTTTTATCGCCATAATCAACTTCTGCAAGCCTGACCGCTTGATTTATTGTTGAATAAAATTTCATCAGCCGTGTTTCTACAATCCGGTTGTTGTTCTTCTGTATAAGTGCCGGTAGTGTTAGGGAGGCTATGATTCCTATTATTCCAAGTGTAATTAAAACTTCCGCAAGAGTAAAAGCAGATGAATATTTTTTCATAATTTAACCTTTCTTTACAAATATTACATTATTTATATTGTAATAACATGGATTATATTGTAAATATTAAATTTGTCAATTCGGAATCCTAAAAGATAAGGTTTTTTCGGCATATTACTTTTATAATTAAAGAATGGAAGCTAAAAGTGCCCGAGAAGTCGTAAAAATTTTATTAATGAAAAATAAAGTTTCGCTGAGTATGCTGGCGAAAATGTTATCAACCGAAGATAAAAAAGTATATCAGCAGTCGCTTTCTGCAAAATTGATAAACGGAACTCTAAAATATAATGAGATGGTTCAAATCTGTGAGCTTTTAGGATACGAAATAGAGTTTAAAAAATTATAAAAAGTAATATAAGCTTTACAATGTTTCTTGCTTTATCTATAATTTTCTTACATTGATAAAATTACTAGAAGGTGAGAAATGAGTAAATATTTATTGGAAATCGGAACAGAAGAATTACCATACAAATTTATTCCGCAAGCTATAGAGCAATTACACAGCGGATTTGAGAATTTTTTAAATAATAATAAAATCGGTTTTGAAAAAGTTGATGTTTATGCAACACCGAGACGTCTGGCTGTTATTGTAAGCGGGCTTGTTGAGAAAAGCGAAGACGAAATTAAAGTTGTAAAAGGACCTATTGCCAAAATAGCTTACGATGAAAATGGCAGTCTTACAAAAGCGGGAGAAGGTTTTGCCAAGAAAAACGGCGTAGCTCCTGAAGATTTATATGTAGAAGATAATTATGTTCATGCAAAGATTGTTGTTAAAGGTAAATCTATTGTTGAACTTTTAAAAGAAAACGTTCCTGTTATTTTCTCTAAATTACAAGGTGCTCACTTTATGAGATGGGGTTATAATGACCAGAAATTTTCTCGCCCTATCAAATGGATTGTTTCGCTTCTTGATAAAGAAGAAGTTGAAGTAAAAATTATTGATAAAGTTTCAAGTAATGTTTCACGCGGTCATAGATTTGCACAGCAAAATGTTATTATCGGACATCCTGATGATTATGTTGAAATTATGCGTAATTGCTGTGTGATTGTTGACCAGAACGAAAGAAAGCAAATTATTATTGAAAAAGCTAAGGCAGAAGCTGCAAAACTCGGTGCAGAACCGTATTATACAGATGATTTGCTGGATGAAGTTACGTTCATTACAGAATATCCGGTTCCGGCAACATGTGAATTTTCTGATGAATATTTGAAACTTCCTGAAGAACTGGTCGTGACTGTTATGGCTGTTCACCAGAGATATTTTGCTTTATATAAAGACGGCAAATTAATTAATAAATTTATTACAATGACTAATTACATCGGTGATGAATTTGCGAATATCAAAGCCGGAAATGTCCGTGTTATCAAAGCCCGTCTTGATGATGCTGTGTTCTTCTTTAATGAAGATACTAAAAAACCTCTTAAAGATTATGTCGAAGACTTAAAAGGCGTAACTTTCCAAAAAGGCATGGGCACTGTTTATGATAAAACACAGAGAATTATTTATTTATCAAAAGATATTGCAAAAGAATTAGGTGCTGCATCTGCTGATATAGAACGCACCGCACTCCTTTGCAAAGCTGATCTGGTAACACAATTGGTGTTTGAATTTACCGAACTCCAAGGGTATATCGGCTCTGATTATGCAAGAGTTTCCGGTGAAAATGAAAAAGTTGTTGAAGGTATTAAGGAACACTACTTTCCGCTCAATGCAGAAAGCGAAACCGCAAAAGGGATTGAAGGACAGGTTGTCGGGATTGCAGATAAGCTTGATACAATTTGCGCGGTGTTTGCTGACGGGAAAAAACCGACCGGTTCATCTGACCCCCTTGGTGTAAGACGTGCAGCCCTCGGGATAATCAGGACAATTCTTGATAACAATTTGAAAGTTAATGTCGCTGATTTAATCAGAAAAGATATGCTTCTTTTGCCTGTATCAATTGAAACATCTCCGGAAAAGAATGCTTTGCAGAAGATTGCAGATACAGTGAAGAAAAATGTTGCCAGAATTGTTCCTCAACAATGTCCTCAGGAAATTAACGAATTCTTTGTTCAAAGATTAATTATTTTCCTCAGCGATAAATATAACAAAAATGTTCTAGAGGCATGCGCTTCAAATAAAAACCCTATGGAAGATTTGGCAGATTACATTGAACGGGTTAAAGTTGTTTCAACTCTTGATAATCCTGCATTGCTTGAAGCTGCAAACAGAGTAATCAGAATTCTGAAAGAAGATTCAAAATCTCAAGTTAACAGAGATTTGTTCAAAGAAACATCTGAAGGCATGTTATACAGAGAAATTCAAACCGTTGATGAAAATGCAGATTACACAACCTATTTAAACCAGTTAATTGCTATTAATCCTGCTGTTGAAAAGTTCTTTGAAGATGTTCTTGTCATGGATAAAGACGAAAAAGTTAAGGAAAACCGCCTTGCATTATTAACAATGTTAAAGAAAAAATACGAAAAACTTACAGATTTTAGCAAGCTATAATAGGGTTTGCAGACTTTGTAACGATTTCTAAACAAAGTGCTTAAAAAAGTAAATTATTTTTTTGAGGATACTTTAAAATAGTACAAGAAGGTTAAAAACAAATCCGATAATCAAAAAAGTAGAGGTACTTATGTTAGACCGATTGAAAAACTTAAAAATAGTTAAAAAGCTGAATGATTCAATCAGCCCAAAATTACGCTGGCTTCATTTTTCAAAAAACAGTATTGATAAATCGTCGCCTGAATATATAAAAATGATTAGCGGAGTTGAGGATATTCAAACAAATTCTGACGAACGCAGGCTGGAAGCAATGGTCAGAGAACAACTCAAAGAAGAATTCCCGAATATCGAGAATATGAAATCTTATGAGTTACTTGTCGATGCAGTAATGCATAATTTAAAGAAAAAACAGCTTCAAGCCACAGACAGCCTTGATTTAGAATAGGTTGGAAATTAGGGAAAATCCCGAATATGAAAAAGAAGAAATAATACCCCGATTGCGGGTATTATTTTTTATTATTTGTGAATATAGTATACACGACGGCATAAAAATGTTTTATAGGAGGATATATGACAACAATTATAGGTGTAAATCTGACAGACAGAGCAGAAAGTTCAATTGAGTTTCAGGAAATTCTTACTAAATACGGATGTTCAATTAGAACCAGAATAGGGCTTCATCATCCTGAACAGGGAGTTTGTACAAACCGCGGAGTCGTATTATTAGACCTTGCAGAAGAAGAACCGCTTCTTATTGAAGAACTCTCGCGCCACTGGAAAGTTCAGACAATGAAATTTGACTAATCGGCATTTATAAACTATTATATAGTTTATGAAGACAGAGTATGAACGTTTGCAAAAAAGGCTTACTTATAAGCCGCTATTAGACAAAATTGCCACAGGTGAAGACCTTTATGCAAATCGTAAATATGACGATGCGATTGCTGTTTTCAGAGAAGTTCTTGCTGAGATTGATAAATCTTATGAATTTAATATTTGTGAATTAAATCGTAAGATAGGTAACTGTTACTATAATATGGGTAACAGAGATATGGCTCGCGAAGCATTTGAGGAAACACTTAAATACTGTACGACAAATGCAAGTATTTATTCAATGCTCGGTTATTTGTGTTACTACTCAGATAATGAGAAAAGCATAAGATATTATAATAAAGCATTATCACTTGAACCTATGCCTACATGCGTTTCAAATATCTGTCTTACAATGCTTAAATCAGACAGGTATTCCCAAAAAGAATTAAAAGAAGCAATTGAATTTCAGATAGATAGGTACAGACCATGTGTTTTAAAAGATGAGAAGCCTTTTGTCTATGATAAGCCTGCCGACCCGAATAAGACTTTAAATATAGGTTATCTTTCATCAGATTTTTATTGTCATGCAATGATGCAGTTTGTGCTTCCGCTTTTGGAATATCATAACCAGGATAAATTTAATTTTACACTGTATTCATGTTCAAAAAAATCTGATTCTACAACAGAAAGAATTAAACAAACAGGTATGAAATTTGTTGATTGTTCAAACCTCAATGAAAAAGAAATTGCTCAAAAAATTCATGATGACGGTATTGATATTTTAGTTGATTTAGGCGGTTATACTCATTGCAGATGTTTTGCGCTTTATTATAAACCGGCTCCTGTTATTATGCAGTATCTGGGTTTTGTTAATACAATGGGTATGAAAGAAGTCGATTATATTTTTGCCGATGAATTTGTAATTCCAAAGAAAAGTGCAAAATATTATACAGAAAAACCTCTTTATTTAAAATCCGGAATGCACCGTTTTGATTTTAACAGTTCAAGAATGCAGCTTCCGGAAATAAATGAGCTTCCATATTATACCAACGGTTATATTACGTTCGGTAGCTTTAACTGTCCGTCGAAAATTAATGATTATACGATTGCATTATGGGCAAAGGTATTACAGAATGTTCCGAATTCAAAGCTTCTTATATACAGAACACAGATGACAGAAAAAATTATTCAGAAGTTTAAAAAGAAATTTGAAGAAAACGGGATAAAAGAAAATCGGGTTATATATAATAATATTCCTTGTAAGGGTAACCATTTTAGCGCATATAAACTTGCCGATATAGCACTGGATACAACACCGTTTAACGGCTTAACAATTACAATAGAACAGATTTCAATGGGCGTGCCTGTAATTACACTTGCAGGTGAAAGTATGCAATCAAGAGGCTGCGCTCATGTAAATTATGTTTTAAAATTGAATGACTTAATTGCCGAAAATGAAAGTGAGTATATAATTAAAGCACAAAAGCTTGCAGGAAATATCAAAAAACTAGACTATTACAGGCATAACCTCAGAGATATTTTAAATAAATCCCCTCTGCGCAGTGATCCTCAAAGTTTTGCTAAATGCGTGGAAGAAGGTTATACCCAGGCCTGGAAAGATTTTTGTAAATCTTTGTAAATCTGAGCGCAAAAAATATTTTTCAGGAACTTTAATGTTAAGGGACTGAAAATGATTAATCCTGCGATTAGCTATCAACCGCAAAATTTAATATCCCGCGATATAAGGCAGAACAATTCAAAAAAACAAAATTCGCCGAATAGTTCAGACTATACCCGTACAAGTATATTTTATGTTAATGACTATCATGGCCGAGCAATAAATATGGAACGAACAATTACAGCATCTAATGAGTTTGACAGGTTTGTTCCAACTGAAAAGACGGATAAATTAAAACTTTCTTCCGGTGACATAATGCTCGGAGAAGATTCTTTAATAAATACGGTTGCTGCTACTTTTTTAAAGCTTATAGGAGTAACCGCTTCTGCTGTAGGAAACCATGAATGTGATACAAAACCAGATGAGATTAAAAATCTCTTTCCTTCTCTGTCATATAATTTGCTGGCTTGTAATCTGAAAAATAAAGATAATAATGATGATTTCCATAAATATATAAAATCTTCTGTTATAGAAGAACATAATGGCAACAAATACGGTATTATAGGAACTGTTCCTTCAGATTTGCTCACAAGACTTAAATACGCAAAGGTTTTTAAAGAGAAAGAAATTGCCCCGGCAAATATTGATGAGACAATTAAAATGGTTCAGGCAGAAGTTGATAAATTAAAGTCACAGGGTATCAATAAAATTATACTTCTGTCTCACAGCGGTTATGGATACGATATAAAAATAGCAAAAGCAACAGAAGGTATAGATGTTATTCTCGGAGGACATTCACACAACCTTATAAAAGATATAGAAAAGGATGTAAATTTATTCACTTCAAAAAGCGGTGAGCCTGTAATTATCACACAGGCAGGCCGTGACGGTAAAAATTTCGGAGTATTGAATCTGGAGTTTGATAACAACGGTATTATTAAAAAAGCTCAGAATAATGTTGCAACAACAAGAGTCTTCAGCAGAAATGCTCCGGCAAGACATGTGTTTGACATGATTCTGGGAAAACCTGAGGTTGTTGGTTATGTCAGAACCGCACCTCCGATTATGCAGAATGATTTGGTTGACCCAAGTCCTCTTGCAAATTTTGCTCTGGATGCGGTCAGAGAAAAAACAGGAAGTGAAATTGCAATAATAACATCTGCCCTCATGCGCGGTTCCCTTGAAAAAGGACGTGTTGATACACGAACAATAGCGGAATTATCTCCGTTTAAAAATAAGATAGTAAATGTGTATTATACTGAAAAAGAATTGGTTGATGCAATAAAGTTCAGTGCTTATTCATTCAAAAACCGTAATAATAAACCCGGCTTAATATATACTTCAGGTTTGCGTTATGTTGTGTCTAAAGAAGGTAAGCTAAAAGAACTTAAATTCGTAAAACCTGACGGTACGTTGGAAAATATTGATATTAATAACCCTCGTACAGATAAAAAATATCTGGTATCTGTTAACGATTACATAGCTGCGGGCGGGGATAATTTCAGTATGCTGAATAAAATTAAAAAAGCAGAGATTGTTTTTGACTATGATTTAACAAAATGTGTTGAAGATTATTTCAGAAAGCATAATGAACCTGTAGATATTGTTGATGACGGTAGAATTACTGTCGTTGATTCCTAAATTTTTGTAGTATAATCATTTTATGGAAACAGAATTAAAGCAGCTTTTAAATAATGTAAACCCTCGTGTTAAAAGCGCGAAGGAGTGTCTTTGACTTTGCTTTGCTACCCGAAAAATTAACATTATTGGAACAGCAAATGCAATCGCCGGATATTTGGTCTGATAAAGATAAAGTCTCAAGGCTCGGTGCAGAAATAAAAGAAGTTAAGGAAAATATGTCGCTTATTGATAGATGGCAGTCCGCTATTGATGATGCGGAGGTTGCGCTTGAGATTTCCGATGAAGATTTGATAAAAGAAAGTTATGAACGGCTTTCCGCAGCCGAAAAAGAACTTGATAAATTTGAAGTCCGTTTAATGCTGAGCGGTGAATATGATGAAGCTGATGCAATTTTAACGATTAATGCAGGCGCGGGCGGAACCGATGCACAGGATTGGGCAAGTATGCTTCTGCGTATGTACATGAGATGGGCAGAAAGCAAGGGCTGGCATGTAGATTTGCTTGACAAATTAGACGGTGATGAAGCAGGGATTAAGTCCGCAACGATTAAGATTACGGGGAAATATGCGTTCGGGTATGCAAGGGCTGAAAAGGGTGTTCACAGACTTGTAAGGATTTCTCCGTTTAATGCGAACGGAAAACGCCAGACCAGTTTTGCTTCATTAGAAGTATCACCTATTATCGCTGATTTCGAAAAATCCATAACAATTCCTCCTGAAGATTTGGAAATTGACACAATGCGTTCAGGCGGTGCAGGCGGTCAAAATGTTAATAAAGTTGAGACAGCAGTCAGAATTTTACATAAACCGACGGGTATTGTTGTAAAGTGCCAGCAGGAACGTTCTCAATTACAAAATAAAGAAAATGCAATGCAAATTCTTGCCTCAAAACTTCTTGCTATCCGTCAGGCAGAACATGAGAAAAAGCTTGCGGAACTTAAAGGCGAAAATGTTGATATAAATTTCGGTTCTCAAATACGTTCTTATGTATTCCATCCGTATAAAATGGTTAAAGACCATCGTACAGGTTATGAGGCAGGCAATGTTGATTCAGTTATGGATGGTGAACTTGACGGGTTTATAGAAGCATACTTGAAACAAACTTCAAAATAGTTTATAATACAAAAAGGAGGTAATTATGCGAAATGTACTAGCAGAGCGGATTTCGGGGGGGGGGGCAGACTAGACTTCTCTCAGAAAAGGGATTTACACTTGCGGAGGTTTTAATCACATTAGGGATTATAGGAGTTATCGCGGCATTAACAATTCCTGCGGTAGTTAATAAGTATCAAAAGGTAGTTTTTGTCAACCGAATTAAGACTACAAATTCTATACTGCACGAGGCAATGACTATGGCTGTGGCAGAACACGGTGATTTAAGAGATTGGGATTTTGGTAATCAGACTAATACTCATGACGCTACAATTGTTGCTTCAAAATATTTTGTTCCTTACTTAAAAAAAGTAAAAGAGGCGGGGTATTGTAAAAAAAATCTTAACACCGGAGCCGTTGATAAGCAATCATATTGTATAACGCTGGCTAATGGTGTAAATATCAGATTTACTTTAGATGGAAGTCAGAATCAAGTACAATCGACATTATACCTAATATGTTCATTAAAGAACGAGAATGGAGCATTAAGTCTATCGACGAAAGGAAGAAATTATTCAAGAACAGATTTTTTATTCAGAGTTAATAAGAATTCGACTAAGGGAAACCGGTTGGGGTATTTTGACTGGGGAACTATAGGCGGTTATGAATGTAATAAAAGTACATTACCGGAAAGAAGGCTGAATTGTACATCTAAAATTGTGAAAGACGGCTGGCAGATAAAGGATGATTTCCCCTGGTAGTTAATCAAAGTCAAAAAGGTCTTTCGGGTGTACTTTTAATGTGTCCGCTATTATCTTTACTTTAGAGACAGTCAGGTCGGTTTTGGCTATTTCAATTAAACTTATCATTGAACGGGAAATTTTGTCTGATGCTAAATCATCCTGTGTCAGACCTTTTTCTTTACGCAATTTTTTTAAGTTTTTTGCAAATTTTTGTAAATATCCCTTGTCCATTTATAAATTGTTAGCTATACTAGCAAATAATACAACTAGTGACACTAGCAAAAATAAGGAGAATTTATGAGACATAAAGCTTTTACGCTTGCAGAAGTTTTAATAACACTCGGCATAATAGGGGTTATTGCATCAATGACGCTTCCATCACTTGTAGGGAAGTATAAAAAGGTTCAGACAATATCTCAATTAAAAAAGACATATACAGTATTGAATCAGGCATTCAGAAATTCAGAAGCGGATAATGAATCTTCATTGTACTGGAATGTTGATAACGGTATAGATTATTATTTTGATACATACTGGAAGCCGTATTTAAATATAATTTCATTTTGTAAAGGTTCAAGAGGTGATAAAGCATGTTCTTATGATTCCGGTACTCCGTGGAGACGCGCAAATGGCAAAAAGGATTCTTATCTTGTTCTTGATGATGCCAATCGTATGCCTTTTATTTTATCGGACGGTACATTTGTAAGCATTCTTACCGCGTCAGGTTACGGTTCAGGTGAAGGTGTGGAAAATTCAGACGGGGAAATGGAATTTCCGGGCGGGAATGATAATAGAATTATTGTTGATATAAATGCCTCAGGACCTCCTAATCAATTTGGTAAAGATGTTTTTTTATTTATACGTATAGCAGGAAAAGGAATCATGCCTTACGGATATAATCTGGAACAGAAAAACGTTGATGATAACTGTTCATCAAAAGGCAGCGGTTTCATGTGTGCAGCAAAGTTAATTCGCGACGGGTGGGATATGAAAGATGATTATCCATGGTAAATCAGAGTATTTCTCCGTGTAAATCAGTTCCGCCTGTTTTTATAAGATTGTATTTATCCGCAATCTTTTCAATATTACGTGCTGTAGTGAATTTTATTATTCCCCTGTGGCGTTTATAAGGATAATAAACCTCAATTCCGTCAAGCCCGTACGAGATTAATTTTTTTACAAACCTGTCATGGTTCAATGCCCAGCAGCAAGCAGGATGTGCAAGTACTGCAATCCCTCCTGCATTATGAATAGCATTTATCAGTTTTTTTATGTTACGTGAAGCAAAAATTCTTATTATATCTAACTCGGTTTCCCGTTTGTTTTTTGCACAAAAAGATTGTAATTCTTTATTATGCACATCTACTCCATAACCGAGTAAATGCATAAAAACATATCCGCACCAGACATCAAATTCAACTGCCGGAATTACATAATCAGGTATTTCATTATCCAGATAACCGTTAATTGTGTTATGATCTGAAATTGCAATATAGTGATAATTTTTTTCGCCAGCCTGTTTTATTAAATCGTTAAAATCTCCGCTTCCGTCAGAGTATGTGGAATGGATATGAAGGTTAACGCGATTAGACTCAAAGTCTTCTTTTTTTAAATTTTTTATTAATTCTTTATAATCCGTCATTGTTTTTTTAAATTTATTTGTAATAAAATTATTATACAATAAAATAAAAAAATCATCCGAAAATTTAGTGATGTCACAGTATAAGGAGAGAATATGTCAAAGGCAAAAATTGAAAACAGTATTTTTAATGTGTTAAAAGAAGGTGTAAAAATATATTGTATGAACTTTTTACAATTTACACGTTATATGGCATTTCCTGTTCTGGGACAGTTAGCGGGCATGGGATTAATTTTTGGTCTGGCAGGTTTGTATACTGCATATCTTCCGGAATTAATTGAAAAATCTCCTGCATTTAACAATTTTACGACAATAGTAGCCTGTGTGATTTTGATTACTGTACCGGGAATGATAATTTTCTTAAAAGCTTTCTGGGATTTTCTTGTTGCATATGGTGCACTCAACTCAATGGCTGACAGTGCTCTTAATACCGGCAGAGTTTATGATTTTCCTGCTCATAACTCACTTATTACGCAAAGAACTTTTAAGTATGTCGGGTTATGGTTTATAATCGGCTTATTGAGTCTTATTGCCATTAATCCATTTTTTATAATTATTGCAGCAATTCTATTCATTTATTTTATACTTGTATTTCAGGTTTTTACTTTTGAGGAAGATGTTTCTATTCTCGGTTGTTTTAGAAGAAGTATGGAACTTGTGAAAGGGAATTTTGCAAGAACATTTATTTTGATGTGTATAATAGGATTTTTTACACATTATCTTTTTGTTGAAGGTTTTTCGGTATTTTTTGATTTAACCGGTCTTACCGGACTTCTTTCAAAGCCCTTTGAGAGCTGGGTTATGACAAATATTCCGATTGACAGCTTTAATAACTGGCTGCTTAATATTAATCCACGTGCGGATATATTGACACCGGCAAAAGTTGCAGAGAGTTTTGTTTATCAGATAGCATTTTTCATTGTAACCGGATTTACTTTACCTTTAAGAAGTATATGCTGGAGTCTGTGGTATAAGGCTTTGAATAATTCATGCGTTAAAAGTGAAAGAAAAAGCGGCACCAAAAGACTTGATAAAAACATATTAAAGCGGGCTCAGAAAAAAGAAGATTAATAATGTTTATATGTAAATTTTGTAAATCACGCGACAAATTTGAATTGATGTTTTCTCCTGATTATAAAGGTGCAAGACATTTTGAACAGCACTATAACAGTAAAAACGAAATAGAGATATCTGTCGACGGATACACATTTATTCCGGATTTACAATTTATGAATGAACATGCGGTATGTAAGTACTGCGGACAGATATATATGTGGGATTATGATTATAGAGGATAAATTATGAGAACAGATAGAAAAAATAACGAATTAAGAGAAATTAAGTTTACAAAAAATTTTACAAAAAACGCATTAGGTTCGGTGCTTGTTGAATTTGGTGATACAAGAGTTATCACAACAGCCTCGGTCGAAGAAGGCAAGCCCAGGTGGATGGATAAAGATGATTCCCGCGGCTGGCTCACGGCTGAATACTCTTTGCTTCCGTCGTCAACAAATACACGCTGCCAGCGTGAACGGACTAAAATCTCAGGCAGAACACAGGAGATTCAAAGACTTATCGGCAGAAGCCTGAGAGCTTGTGTCGATTTGGAAAAAATGCCTGATTTAACAATAACAATTGATGCCGATGTAATTCAGGCTGACGGCGGTACAAGAACTGCGAGTATCTGCGGAGGTTTTCTGGCTTTGAAAATTGCTGTAGAAAAGCTGCTGGCTCAGGGAATTTTAAAAGAAAATCCGATACTTGAACCTGTTGCCGCGATTTCTGCCGGAATAATCAACGGGGAAGTAAGGCTGGATTTATGTTATGAAGAAGACTCTCATGCTCAGGTTGACAGTAATATAGTTTTAACCAAAAGCGGTAAAATTATAGAATTCCAAACAACCGCGGAAGGTGAACCTTATGAGTATTCGCAGATGCTTGAGATTTTTAATACTGCTAAAAATGGTATTGAAAAAATTGTTGAAATGTATGACAAAGTTTAGTATAATTTCTATAATAAGAAAGGAGTGTTATATGAAGAAAACTTTAATAGCCTTAATGGCGTTGTCTATGTTATCTATAGGAGCTGCTCAGGCTGCTGAAAAACGTCCTGTTTCTAATTTTTTGAATAAGCTCGAAGCAAAAGAAGAAGCTGCTTACAAAAAAATAGAAGCAGACAAAAAAGCTGCGGAAGCCCGTAAAAAAGAAAGAGCAGAACAGCAAAAAGCACGCCAGGAAGCGTTGGAAAAACAAAAGAAAGAAGCCCAGGCTCAAAGAGAAGCCAGACAAAAGAAAATTGAAACAAAAAAACAACAATGGAAAGATTTACTTGAAATAGACAAATAAATATTACAATCCGGCGTCATAAGACGCCGTTTTTTTTTTGCTTGAATATAATACTTTCCTGTGCTAAAATCCGATAGACAGGAGAGTAAATGCTGACAACTGACACACAGACGCTTACACTGACAGGTGCGAAAATAATCCTTAAAACATTAAAAAGTCTCGGGGTTGATACTATTTTCGGTTATCCCGGCGGTATTGTGCTAAGCGTTTATGATGAACTATTCAAACAGAAAGATATAAAACATATTTTAATGCGACATGAACAGTCTGCTGTCCATGCTGCTGAAGGTTACGCGCGTGTAAGCGGCAAATGCGGTGTAGTCCTTGTAACTTCCGGCCCCGGCGCAACGAATACTGTTACAGGAATAGCTAATGCTTATCTTGATGGTTATCCTCTTGTTGTTTTAACAGGTCAGGTTTCTGCCGAGCTTATAGGAAAAGATGCTTTTCAGGAAGTTAATATTATTGATATGACTAAATCATGCACAAAAGCAAATTATCAGGTTACTGATATAAGTGATTTAAAATATACACTCGAAAGGGCTTTTCATACAGCTATGTCAGGAAAACAAGGGCCTGTTGTAGTTGATCTGGCTAAAAATATTTTTTCACAGAGTGCTGTTTATACCCCATCTATGGTATTTGCACAAGAAGTTACGTGTTGTGCGGAAGAAGATATTAAAAAAGCTCTTGCTGAAATTTGTTCTGCACAACGGCCTGTTATTGTTGCTGGAGGCGGAATCGTTCACTCAGGTGCTTTCAAAAAAGTTAAAGAATTTGCAGAGCTGTTGAATATTCCTGTCGTAAATACAATGATGGGGCTGGGTACCTATCCTCAGGATAGTTTCAATTATCTCGGAATGATCGGCATTTTCGGTCAAATTTCGGCAAACAGGACTGTAAGAGAAAGTGATTTGATTTTTTCCATAGGTGCAAGATTCAATGACAGGGTTACTTGCTGTTTTCAAAATGGCGAGTTGAGCCGTAAATTTATTCAACTTGACATTAATCCATACGAAATTTCAAGAATTATTCCTGCATATTTATCCCTTGTTGGTGATGCAGCTAATGTTATTAACAAAATGATTGAGGAATTGCATACCGGAAATTACCTCTGCAATCACAACCATAAGCTTTGGCTTCAACAAGCAGTCGGTTATAAAAATAATAATAAAAAGAATCAAAAAATTTCCGATAAATTACATTCTTTTGAAGTTATCCAAAAAATCTGCGAAATTACAACACATATGGAACCTGTTGTTGCTACAGAAGTCGGGCAGCATCAGCTTTGGACAGCACAGAATTTTAGGTTTTCAAAACCACGTCAATTTCTAACCTCAGGAGGGGCAGGTACAATGGGGTTTGGACTGCCGGCTGCAATAGGCGGTTGTATTGCTGATATATCTAAACCTGTTATATGTATTTCAGGTGACGGCTCTTTTCAGATGAATTCTCAGGAACTTGCAGTTTGTAAGGATTATAATTTACCGGTAAAAATTTTTGTGTTGAATAACGGTTATCTTGGTATGGTCAGACAATTACAGCAAAATTTGTGTGGTGCTAGATTTTCTGAAACAGCAATTTCAAATCCTGATTTTCTGAAATTAGCTGAAGCGTATGGTATAAAAGGAATCCGTGTTGAATCTGAAGATGAGATTGTTCCGGCTCTTAAATCAGTCTTTGAAGAAAAAGGGCCGGTGTTGGTTGATTTTATAATTGAACCGATGGAAGTTGTGTAAGTTATGAAGAAATATTGTGCATACAGTACAACATTTATGGTTCTGCTTGGAGTATTAATTTTATGTGTAACTCTAGGTATTTCTCGAGTAGTTAATCATCTTGCCCAGAATGAAATAAAACGTCGTTTTCAAAATATCTATTCTGCATATTCGCAGGCTTTAATGGGTACTGTTGCGGAAATGTACGGAGATACGGGATGTTATTATTCAACTGATAAAAATGTTAAGCATGATTTTTCTAAGTGTAATGAATTTTATAATATTTTTGTCAGACACCTTGAATTGAAAAAATATTGTGAAGACAAGGCTTTAAAGCAGGGTTGTATCCCGCAGTATCAGGAATATACCGCCAAGCCGGAATGTCAGGGCTTTTCTGCTTTTATGATAAACAATTATGACGATGCATTTGTTATGGTAGATGGCAGTAATATTATAGTTTATAATGAGGTTAATAAAGAGCGCAAACCTATTTTTGCCGTGGATGCCAACGGTTTTTCTAAACCGAATAAGGCTGGAGAGGATTTATTTACTCTTACAATAATTAGAAATGGAAACGGTTCTTATTATTTTCACGGGAATGTTTCCTACTGCCTGCCTGTTAAAAAAGGCGGTATTCAGAATCTGACAGATGTATATAAATAACTATTGGTTTTCCGGTGTAAGTATTGATATAACCGCATTATCAATCTTTAGATAATCGTTGATTGCACTGTTTAAATCTTCAAGAGATATTGAATCCAAATCATTGAGATAATCTTCAATAAGCTTTAAATCATCACATACTGTCATATAATATCCTATGGTTTCCCCAATCTCGGATACTGTTTCTGCCGAGTAGGCAAATCTTGATTTTGTCTTTTTCTTTGCTTTTTGAAGTTCAGCTTCGGTTATAGGGTTATTTATTAAGCCGGCAAGTTCTTCTTCAATAAGCTTTTGTGCAAGCTCCTGCTTTTCAGGTTTAAAATTAGCCTGAATAAAGAAATTGTTACCGTCTTTAAACGGGTAGTGTTCGCTGTTAACCATATTGAAAACAGGTTCGGCCTGCTTTTCGATTAAATTCTGGTAGAGTCTTGAACTTGTGCCGTCTCCGAATATAATACTGATTAAATCTAAACATATTGTCTGTTTTAAGTCACAGGCTTTAGGCCCAAGCCAGCCGTACATCATGTAAGATGTATTAATATGGGCGGTATTTGTAACTACCTTTGTTTCATTAACAGGTTTATCTATTTCATTGACTCTTTTCGGAGCGTTTTTTCTTCCTTTAAAATCAAATTCTTTTTCAATTTTTTCAAGAATTTCTTTACTGCCAAAATCCCCGACAATAATTGTTGTCATATTTTCAGGTGAGTAAAAGGTCTGATAATAATTCATGATATCATCCCGCGTAACCTGTGATATAATTTCGGGAGTTCCGATAACATCCCGCTTGTAAGGATGTTTTGTGTACATATTGTAATTACATGCATTATAAACCTTTGTCCAATTCTGGTCTTTTCTCATTCTGATTTCTTCTATTACAACATGGCGTTCTCGCTTGTCAGCCACCTGAGTATCGTTCAAATCAAAAGGTGCACCGATTTCTTCATAAGGCAATACAGGGTCAAGCATCATATCTGCATGCAGCTCTATTGCCTGATAAAAATCTTTGCCATCTTCACCTTTAGGCAGGGTAACATAATAGAATGTGTAATCTTTCCAGGTGGCAGCATTTACAATAGCTCCTTTTGCCTCAAGAATCTTATCAAACTCACCTGCTTTATGCTTATGAGTACCTTTAAACATTAAATGTTCCAAAAAGTGTGATATTCCGTTATTATTATCATCTTCGTTTATAGAGCCGGTTTTAACCCACGTGCTTACGTTAACCATAGAACCTTCTTTATGTGCCAGCACTATTGTATGTCCGTTATCACGTTTATAAATTTCTACTTCTTCTGTTAAAAACGGATATTTTACCAAACTTTTTTTCATGTTAAATTTCCTCACCTTTTTTTAATTTATTATAGCATAAGTTATAATTTTAAGTTATAATATATGCCATGGAAATGGTTAATCGTTTGAAAAATAAGGTTATTGTATCAGTTCAGGCTATGCCGTCAGAACCTTTATATCTTGAAAAATGCATGGCTGCCATGATGAAATCCGTTGTAAAAGGCGGAGCCGGCGGGCTGCGTGTTGCAGGTGCCAGAGATGTTAAGAATGCTAAAACTCTTTTTGATGTTCCTGTAATAGGATTGACAAAACCTGATGTAATTCCTAAAAACTGGAAAGAAATTGTGTATATTACGCCTACTTTAAAGGAAGTTATTGCCTTGATAGATGCCGGAGCAGATATAATTGCTTTTGACGGCACATCCCGCCCTCGGGAAGGTTGTACTTTAAATGATATTATTAAGTATATCAAAATAAATAAACGAATTTCCATGGCAGATATATCGACAGTAGAAGAAGGGCTGAATTGTGCGAAATTAGGTGCCAATATTCTTTCAACGACTCTTTCCGGATACACTTCTCATTCAAAAGAACCAAATGAAGGCCCTGATTTTGAATTATTGGAAGCTCTTGTAAAAGAAACTAATGTTCCTGTTGTTCTGGAAGGACGAATCTGGGAACCTTGGCAGGTTGATAAAGCATTTGAACTCGGGGCGCACTGTGTTGTAATAGGTTCGGCAATTACCCGTCCTCAATTGATTACCAAACGTTTTGTAAGCAGAAAGCAGTAAATGGGAGAAGATATGCGTAAGGCTCTTGCCATAGATATAGGCGGCACTAAGATTTATAATACAATCGTGAATGAAAAGGGAGAGATTATTGCGGATGTAAAAAAACAACCTACACCTAAAACTTTTGATGAAATCGTTTGTGCGTTTAAGAGTATAATCTCACAGTTTGAAAAAGATGTTGATATGATTGCGATTTCTACCTGCGGGGCTGTTAATAATTCTAATGACGGAATTCTCGGGTCTACCGGAAATATTGCAAAAGGTTATCCGGATATGGATTTTAAATCATTAAGCAAAAAAAAGGTTTTTGTTGAGAATGACGCAAATGCCGCAGCCTGGGCTGAACACATTATAGGTGCATCAAAGGGTGCTTCAGATTCTATTATGATTACTCTCGGAACAGGCGTCGGCGGAGGAATTATAATAAATAACCGACTTTTTAAGGGCAAAAGCGGTGCGGCAGGAGAGATGCATTTTAAAATGCGTACAGATAAACACCGTAAATGTACCTGCGGCAGTTATGACTGTTTTGAGGCTTATGCTTCCGGCCCGGGGTTGAAGCGTACGGCACAAGAGATTTCTAAAAATCCTGATATAACAACTTATGATGTAATTGACGGGTGGAAAAATAATGACCCGATGATGACTGAAATTTTTAATAAATGGCAGGACGATATTCAACAAGGACTTGTCGGACTTGCAAACCTGTTTGATCCGGAAGTTATTGTTCTTTCAGGGTCAATGGGGGAATTTGTTGATACAGACTTGCTGACGGTGAATGTAAATAAGGAGATTATTACTACCCCTACGCGTGTTGTGAAGGCTATAACCGGAAATTACTCAGGTATGATCGGTGCTGCTCTCCTTGCATTGGGGGCAGGATCAGATGAGGGCTATAATGGGTAAGGCAAAAAAAAGAAGTCTTCATTTAGGTATAAATGACAGAGTTTCAAATCTTTCCAGGGAAGATGCGGTAAAGATTGTGTCTTCCGAAATTAAAAAGAATCCGGAAGAAGTGTACGGTTTGATTACTCTGTTCGGGCTCACCGCTGAAGAACTTCTGGAGGCGGGTGCCGGTTATGAAGCCGTTATGTCTGTTAGAGGTCTTTTGAAATGATAAAACGTATTGTTTTCTGGTTGAACTGTGCAAGGGCATTTTCGCTTCCGATTACAATTTTATCGTGGCTTGTAATTTTTGTTTTTGCTCTTAAAAACGGTGGTAATGTTCTAAACGGGGTTCTTGCACTAATAGGGGTTGCACTTGCTCATCTTGCCGGAAATATGGCAGATGATTACATTGATTACGGTATACTATCACGCGACCCTAAAATGATGGAGAGTGCAGTTGCAACTAAGTGTTGTTTTATACGTGACGGCAGTATTACTCTTAAAGATTTGCGCCGTATGATAGCTGTATTTAGTATTGCTGCGCTGACTATCGGTGCTTTTTTATATTTTAGAAGCGGTGTTGGAGTATTGTGGCTTACTGCTGTAGGTGGTGTATTAACCCTTACTTATGCTAAATTTTCGCTTATAGGTATGAGCGAAGTTATTATCGGACTCCTGTTCGGCCCTCTAATGTTTGAGGGAGTATGGTATGTTATGAAAAAAAGTTTTTCTGCGGAAGTGTTTGTGCTTTCTATTGCCGTTGTAATGTTTTCGATATCATTTTTGTATATTCATACAATGCTTGATTTTGACAGCGATAAAACTTCCCACAAAAAGACTCTTTGCTGCCGGATTAATGATAAACATAAGGCGTTGCTTCTTTTCAGTGTTTTTATCGGTGCAGGATATATTGCGGTTTTGCTATTCGGGATAATGACTTCAAATTTGTTGGTGAGCCTTACCGTATTAACACTGCCTGCTGCAGTAAATGTTTACAGACTGATGAAGAGATATATTGAAAATAATAAGTTTGTTCCTGATATAAAATGGTGGCACCTTCCGCTAGATAACTGGGAAGCTGTCAGGGCTGAAGGTACCGAAACATTTTATTTTGTGTTGTTTCAGGCAAGAAACCTTATGATATGGTTCAGCCTGTTGTGTGTGGTTGCTATTCTTTTGTATTCATAGTCTGTATGGATAATCATTCTTAAATTCAAAATTATCATAAGTCATAATAAGAGGCATACACTCAGTTGGATATTTTTTGCAGGCAGCAAGAGCTTTTTCTCTTGTACTGACGTCACCTCCTTGAATATTGTACGGTTTAAGTCTGCCGTTTTTACAATGTAAAAATTTAAAGATATCTCTACCGTCTTTGTTTGGTTTTTTGTCACCGTTTATGTCGAAAATTAAGTCAATACAATTACCGTTCCATAAATACAGAACAGAACCGTCTGCAAAGGTTAAAGCCATAGCCTCTCTGCTGGAGCCTGTAACTTTTTTTCTTTTTGCGTTTAAAATTTTAAAATAATTATTATCAAAATAAGTGTGATAGTAATTTTCAGCGCGTTCTACATTTGATAAATCCGCGTTATTGTCAATTTCCCAGTTTTTCATTTCGCCGTGTTCTGATTCGGCATATAAAATTGCCTGCGACATTGTACTGTAAAACTTTTTCAATCGTGCAGATACCTCTTTTTTGCGATAATTCCCTCTTAACGCAGGTAAAGTCATTGCAGCAACAATTCCTATAATTCCAAGAGTTATCAATACCTCAGCTAAAGTAAACCCGTTAGATTTCTCAAATCTTCCAAAAGCATTCTCAATGAAAAACGATTTTTGAAAATCGTGTGCTTTTGTAAATTTCGTGCTAAGTGCAGAGTCTAATCTCGTTCCCGAGTAATGCAGCGCCTCAGGCGAGCCCCCCCCCCCTCAGTGTTTTTTCAGCTATATTTGAATTTTTCATATTCCACCTCCTTTTTTATTATAATTTATTATTTGCTGTTTTACAATACAACTACTTCATTTTTTGTATTTAATTTTATATTTTCCTGTGTTAAACTATTTATATAAGAAAAGAGAACATCCAAAGGAGCTGTATATGAGAAAAAGCACTAATCAATCTCTAAAACCTGTCACAACAAGAATTAATGATAACGGAAATCTTGAAATAGGAGGATGTGATTTAGTTGATTTAGCGCAAAAGTACGGTACTCCTCTTTATGTTTTGGACGAAGCCACAATTCGCAGTGTTTGCAATGATTATAAAGAAGCCTTCTCTGCTTATCCTAAAGTTAATATGATGTATGCATCAAAGGCTCTTTGTACCCTTGCAACTTCTGCTCTACTTTCTAAAGAAGGTTTCGGTTTTGATGTAGTTTCATCAGGTGAAATCTACACGGTCTATAAAGCCGGAGTTCCAATGGAAAAAGTGCTTTTTAACGGTAATAATAAGTCAGTGGATGAGTTAACACTTGCGCTTGATTTGAATGTCGGCAGGATTTCGGTTGATAACTTTCTGGAGCTTTCTTTACTAAATGAAATAGCTAAAGGAAAAAATAAAATTGCGAATATTCTGTTAAGGATTACTCCCGGTATAGAATGCCATACACACGAATATATTCAAACAGGCCACCTCGATTCAAAATTTGGATTTGATTTAACGCAAATTGACGAAGCTGTTGAGTTAATATTAACCGAATATAAAAATATAAAACTGCACGGGCTGCATGCGCATATCGGGTCACAGATTTTTGAGACTAAAGTTTATTATGATGAAATTGAAATTCTTGTAAAAGAACTTGCACGTCTTGATGAAAAGTTCGGGCTAAAATTGGATGAAATTAATGTCGGCGGCGGTCTGGGCGTAAAATATACCGATAAAGATGTTCCCCCGTCAACGTTTGAAATAGCGGATGTTATTATAAAGAGCTTAAATGCAAGTGTGGAAAAGTATGGTATTGAACCTCCTACTCTTTTTATAGAACCCGGAAGAAGTATTATTTCTACAGCAGGTGTTACTTTATACACTCTTGGAAGTTCAAAGCAGGTACCAAAAGGTAAGACATATCAGGCTGTTGACGGCGGTATGGCGGATAACCCGCGTCCGTCAATGTACAAAGCTGATTATTTGGCTGAAATAGCTGACAAACCTTCTGATAATCCGGTTCAAACTGTTACTATCGCAGGCAGATTCTGTGAAAGCGGTGATATTTTGATACGTGAGATAAATCTTCCGAAAATTGAAGAAGGCGATATTCTCTGTGTATTCAATACCGGAGCATATAATTTTTCTATGGCCTCTAATTACAACAGGGTTTCACGACCGGAAATGGTACTTGTAAATAATTCTCAATCTGATATTATAGTTAAGAGAGAGACCTTAGATGATTTAGTTTCAAAGGATTTGATTCCGGATAGGTTAAAGTAAAATGTTTGACGATATTCTTTTTTATTTACATTCTCAAATAGGTGCTATGGATTTGTCTTTCAATTGGACAAACCTTCTTGAGATATTTGTTATCGTCTTAATTTTGTATGCATTTTACAAAAAATTTATTAAAAATACTCAGTCTGAGAAATTTGTAAAAGGTATATTTATTCTGATTTTCGTATGGGTGTTTGGGGAAATCCTTGTCCGGTTAGATTTAAAAATTCTCGGGATGTTTTTAAAATCTATCGTTACACTTGTTTCTTTAAGCTTAATCGTAATTTTTCAGCCTGAATTGAGAAGATTTTTAGGTTTTTTGGGGCAGGTTGATTTTATCAGCAAAGCCTTTACTTCTAATAATTCGAAAAATGACAGTGATGAAAAAATTGATGTTATTAAGGAAATTGTAGAAGCTGTAAGATTTCTGTCTAAATCTCATACCGGAGCTTTAATAGTGTTTCAAAATGATTTGAGCAATACTTATTATGATGTTGGTACAAAACTTAATGCAGATTTATCTACAGAACTGTTATTAACTATTTTTCATCCTAATACCCCGCTGCATGACGGTGCCGTTGTAATTAATGATTCAAAAATTATTTCTGCCGGTGTACTTCTTCCGCTTACAGAAGATCCAAAGCTGAGCTGGAAATACGGAACACGCCACAGAGCTGCAATCGGCATGTCTGAAACAAGCGAGGCAGCCTGTCTTGTTGTCTCAGAGGAGACAGGCGATGTTTCAATTGCCCTTGACGGAACTTTAAAAAAATATGAAGATTTAATTACATTAAAAACAGATTTGGAAAATATTCTCGGATATAAGGATGAAGAAAAATTCGAAGGGAATAAAAAAACTATATTTAAAATAAATAATTTTATTACAATCAGAAAAAATGTAGATAAAAAGGATTCATAATGCAATATATTAATTGTTTCAAACTCCCAAAGAAGAAAACAATAATTGATGTTATCAGAAAAATGATATTTTTATCTATAGGTGCATTCATAGCAGGGTTTGCTATTGAAGGCTTTCTCGTACCAAATCAGATGATTGACGGTGGAGTTGTCGGTGTTTCAATGATTTTAAGTCATTTATCAAAATATAATCTCGGGCTATTAATTGTAATTTTAAATATTCCGTTTGTCTGTCTGGCATTGACGAAAATGGGTAAGAGATTTGTACTGCAAACATTTTATGCAATTTCAATGCTTGGTATTGCAACTAATTTCTTTCATCATTATGAGGTAACGCACGATCATTTGCTTGCGACTGTTTTCGGAGGAATGATATTAGGTCTTGGCGTTGGTATTGTTTTGAAGAATGAAGGTTCTCTTGACGGAACTGAAATAATGTCACTTGTTCTTTCTAAAAAATTCGGACTTTCTGTCGGAGAAATAATAATGGCATTTAATATCTTTATATACGGTGCATCAGGACTTGTTTTCGGTTGGGAACAGGCAATGTATTCAATTTTGACTTATTTTGTTGCTTACAGAGTTATTGATGTTGTTATTGACGGACTTGATACTTCTAAATCAATTCGTATTATAAGTGATTGTGCAGAAGAAATTGGAAAAGTCCTTATTGAAGATTTAGAAATCGGTGTTACTTATTTATATGGTAAAGGCGGATATTCAGGTGTTGACAAGACTATGATTTATTGCGTTGTTTCTCGTCTTGAAATGAGTAAATTGAAAGAAGCAGTAAGAAAAATTGATCCGATGGCATTTCTTTCTGTAGTTGATGTCCATGAGGTCTACGGTACACGTATGAAAAAAAGGATTGACAAAATTTAACATATAGACAATTCATTTAAAGTATATTATACTTGTATTATTATTAGAATTATTAAAGGATAAGAAGAAGATGGCAAAGAATTTAGACACGGTTCCTATAGAAGTAAGTATTTTAACTGTTGACCACGATATTAAGGGCGTGGTTCACGTATCAAAATATACCAATACAAACCGTGAGTTGACTGACTTATTAAATGATAAAGAAAGACGTTTTCTTGCTGTTACAAATGCTGAAATTTATCCGAGAAATGCTAATCAGGCACCAAGAAAATATAATTTTCTTGAAATCCATATGGATTATGTTTTAATGGTGCATCCTTCTGCGCAGGCTGTCTTTAAGGATTCCGGTAAAACTCAGGAAGATATTGCCAGATTTAGAGATTTGAGACTAAAATTAAATCAAACAAAACCATTTTAATTTTCTGTAAAAAAGGAGGCACACATGCAAAACACAGTGATAGAGCGGCAAACGGGGGGGGG
>ERZ779843.838-NODE-838-length-42237-cov-4.611469_pt1 | contig 42237 bp, 57 predicted proteins | sample MGYA00511560_ERZ779843 | MGnify/ENA primary metagenome ERZ779843 (study PRJEB29588, sample SAMEA2158062) | human gut metagenome | biome: human gut; feature: human-associated habitat; material: faeces | place: Denmark | collected 2008/2010 ... | reverse complement strand
GTGAATAGATCACTGTATGTAACCATCGGCACCAGCTCCCTCCTAAGTAAAAGTCCGGCAGCTGACGTAGCACCCCCTTTGGCTCCCTGGGTAAGGTTATTATATTTAATACAGATGGGTCAATAAAACTAATTATTGAGTAGCTGTTTTTTCTTTTCATCAAATTCTTCTTGAGTAATTGCGCCCATGTCCAATAATTCTTTCAGCGCTTTGATTCCCTTTAACGCATCAGTGGTGTCTTTCGAGACAGATTGGATAGTCTGTTTTTGTTCAGGAAAGAAACGGAATCCTTGTATATAACTGTCGATAATTGTATTACATGCGATGACAATGCTGATATATTCTCCGGTATTGTTGTTTTTTAATTTAATGGTAGCAGGCGTAAATTGTTCCACATTTTGCTGAGTTGAAGTTGACATAGTTGTTGACTGGTATTTTTGCTTTTTCTTACCACCGGAACCTATTGCTGTGCCAACTATAGCACCTCCGATTCCGCCAACGGCACCTCCCATTGCAGCACTGGTAGCCATGGCGCCTCGGTTTCCACTAGATTGCGCCATTCCGTTGGTATTTGCAATAGAATTTGTTGTTTTTTGAAAACGTGGACCATTCCAAATGTATTCAAGCAAAGTGAAACTATCATCTATGTTCTGATTGAAATAAATAGTACCGTCTGATCGCTGATACATATTTGATACTAAGGGAGAATGTACTAAAGCGGCACCGGCAGTAATTCGAAATCCCACTTTTACCTGCATTCTTTGTTCTGCGATAATCTGTTTCTGAGTTTGCGCTTTTTCAATCTCGTTTTTTGCCATCTCGACGGTTTTATCAGCTGCCGATTTGATGAGTCCTTTAAAATCCATGATATACCTCCCATATAAGTTGTTTAGTGTTTGTTGTGCAATTCTTTCGCTTCTACAGTATTGTGAGTAAAAAAATCATCTTTTTGAATATGTCGCATTTCATGCAGATATGCCTGCATACGCTGTTCGTAGGAAAGACGTGCATTCAAAAAGATGCTAAAACTCCCATCTTCATTAATAGTTACGGTTGCCGGAATTGAATTTCCGAAGTCTAAAACTTGTACATTTACATCATCCAGAAGCCTCACCCCCTATATTATTGTCCCTTTTCTTTACGCTTCAAAGCCATTAACATACTATGGACTGTTTGCAGATCTTCAGGATCAGCATCTCTGGCTGCATCGAAAAGAAGGGAAAGTTCTTTGTTGTCGTAAATCTCCTGTGCAATTTTGCTGGTTTCCGGATTGAGATAATAATGATCTTGTTCGGCAGTGTGTTCTTCAACCAAATCAGATTTTTGAATACCGAAATAATTTGCCATTAGTTCAATTTTATCAATTCTGGGGTAAGTATTGCCTTTTACCCAATCAGTGAAAGTGGTATATTTAACGCCTAAAGCCTGGCACATATCTGTCCGCGATTTTTTATTTTTATCCATATAATATTGAATATTTTTGGACATTATTTTTTTGTTTCCAAGATTGTTCATAATATTCCCCCTTTCGTAATCAGTATATGACATAACCGTAAAAAAATCAATATAAAAGAAAAAAATTACGAAAAAATAACCGTAGTATTATTTTTGTAATGAAAGGAGGTTTTACGAATAATGGAAAAGTCATTGTTCACTTTAAAAACAGCAAGAGAAAGAAAAGGGCTTAAACAGGCTGAAGCTGCTGAAAAGATAGGAATAAGTGTGGATACTCTCGGAAATTATGAAAGAGGAAAATCATATCCTGATATTCCTGTTTTGCGAAAAATAGAAGAGGTGTATGAAATACCATATTCACGTCTTATTTTTTTACCATTGGATTACGACAAAACCGTAAATCTTATCTAGGCAAGGAGGAGCAACAAAAATGAATGAACATGAAAAGCTTTTAGAAATGTCAAAACCATTAATTGATTATTTGAAAGAGAACTACCACCCACATACAGCAATTGTAGTTACCGAGGAGCGGGTGATGGTTGTTGAAACCAGCGTTTCGGTGCCGAGTGTTGATCCAGTATCGGAATCAGATCAGGAAACAAAGACGGATGGTAAAAATCCAATGAAGCTTTCTGTAGAAGAAAACGATGGAGGGTACAAAATCAAACTTGATGATAAGGAGCTTCGATATGTAGAAAATTACAATATTGATGTAATTCAAGGTCCAGGTTTAAAAAAAACAAGACTTACATTGGAAATGCTGGTTCAGAATCTGGATTAGAAAGGTAATGAGAGGAGGGGTAGAAGAGATGGAAGCCACAATAATGAAAATGTTGTCAGTCACTGCATTATGTGCATGCCTTAAGGGAGCAATGCCAGATCACAATCGAAATGTGGAGTTTATTTATATCGCGGTCATGCTGATGATATTGATCAATTATGTCAGATCGCTCATATCCTTTTAGGTCAGTGATCAGCAAGATATGAAACGAGGAAAATAAACATCAGCAAAGTTGTTAGTATCGAAAAAAGAGGATTAAATATCCAACAAACTAACGAACAAGCAATTAAGGGAGGAAGATTTAGAGTAAATAATCCGGCAATCATACGAAATTTTGATGAATACTGGCGATAGTTCAGACGATAAGCAGTGCTACGCAAAGGAATATGAGCTCGCTTGCAGAGTTTATCGTAGTCGTTAGATATATAGTTGCAAATGAGAGTCCAGTCGTCGATATCATAATCATTTATCTTACAGGAAAGCTTTTTGTTGTCAATAATTCGATGCATATGTTGTCGGAGAGATGGATAGAGCAGGAGCGAGTGATCTTTTTCTATCTGGAGAAATGTTTCGATGAAGGGAGTTATATCTTGGAAAGAAACCTTTTTGTATAAAAAGGGTTCAACGCTAAGAAAAAGAGGATGATAGGCCAGTTCTAGTCGTTCTTTGGCAATTGGTGTTTGGCTTGAAAAATACTGATATGCCAGGGTGATAAAGCAAATAAAAAGTGATAAGGCGGGGCTGATTACAGAATTGAGTAAAGTTTCTAATTGCTGGAATGTTGGTAAAGACATTGTTATCTCCTTGTATTATATATTCTTTGAAATAGTAATTATAGGACAAATAAGATGAAAACGCAAGAGATGTAATGGATTAGTTGAAGGGGGAGGGATCAACACCCGAACAACCCCATCAACATAGGATAAAGGGAAGGAGTGTGATAAATATGGCAAAAAAAGCAAAACCAGAGGTAAAGAACCGTTTTTTTATCCCACGGGATGGTAAATATGTCAACGTGGAAGATCTGCCCCAGGAGGAACAAGATCTTATCCGGAAGAATTTCTCGGAACAGTTGGCAGACGCAATGATGGAGGGGCTTGGATATACCAGAGTAACACCATCAGGTAAAAAGACAACAGCATAAAGGCGAGCGGCAGGCATAGCAGGGGGCGTATCGGAATCCTTCTCCTATAGTAATAATCACAGATTTACCCCAAACAGAATGTTCTACAAACATATTAGATGCGCCCTCCGCTGTGCCTGCCGGGACAAGCAGGAAGGGAAAGAAAATGAGTGCCAAGAGAGCAGCGATCCGCCGGGAGAGAAAGGAACGTCGGAAAGCGGAACACCGAAAGGCACCGGATGGAGAAGCCAGAAGGGCAGCAGAGCAGGGCAGAATGGACGGAAGGACATTGGCTGCCTGCATTATCATCAATGTCCTCTATGATCAATTCGGTTTCCGCGATAAACGTCTTATGAGAATGGTGAAACAGATCGATCAGGAGGCGTTGAAGTTTGATCAGGAGGCAACAAGATTTAATCTGGAGTTCTATGCCGGCAGACTGCAGGAAAGGATTCAAGCAGCACAGATCAGACCTAAGGTAGAAAGCCTGACAGAGACCATATATGGCAGTGTCCGGGATGAATATTTCATATCGTCCGGCGCCGTGATGTTTATGGTTCTGAATGAATATTTCGGATTTGCTTCTAACAACAAAGGGACAGGACGCACAGATCTGATCATGGCATATATGGTCAATGAATACATAAAAGTGAATCTGGATCCGGAAGGGCATGATGTGAAGTTTTATTACAGCAGAATGAAGGAAAAGACGGGTCTTGATATTTAAGACTGAATCAAAGAAAGGAAGACAAGATGAATTTATTGAGAAATAGTAAAGCGGAGAGACAGACAGGAAAGAAAGTAGTGAAGGTTGATGCGGAGTATTACAGTGATCTGCAGTGCAAGGAGTATTTGCTTGAGGCAGTTGCCAAGGTAGTTGTTGATATCGGTGACGAGAAATCAAAGCTGGAAAAAATTGCAGCCATTCTGCAGATCCAGCTTCTGCCTGAATTGGAGGGGTATATTGGAGGATTTTAGATTATTTTACGCCGCCGGTACCAAGCCGGCAGAGCAGGCGGACAAGCTTCCGCAGGAATGGAAGCAGAGAGTAGATCAGGAGGACGTCCCCTCGGTGCGTCCATATATACCGGCAGAGATGGAGTATATCGGCACGGTAGCCAAAGGACAGATCTGTTTTGATTATTATGTATTGCCGGATGGACAGCTCCGGCAGGAGTACCGCCGCCCGAAGCAGGATATCATCTTGTCGTACCGGGATGAGGAGAGTATGCAGCATGTCCGGCAGAGAGCAAGAAAAAAGAGAGCAGCTATCGCAGAGCCGCCCTCGGAAAATGTCGTATGACACCAACAAGCTAATCATACGGCATAAGTGGTGAAAAGTCAAGGAATGCCAAGGGTTATAGCCCTTTGGCGACCTTGTAATGAGTATTATAAAACGAAGCACAGAGGATTCTTATGAGCCGTATGAAGAAAAAGCAGACGTACCATCAGTATGACTTCGAGGATGTGTACGGAAAAGAATGGAAAGTAAGTCCCCTGCCGGTCAGCAGAGACGGGCAGTTGAATATAGAGGATTGTTATGACAGCTCTGTACTGGGGGAGGAGTCCGAGGCGGAGAGGGTAGACCGCCGGATGAAGGCACTGGCATCCTGCCGGATCATGCTGCAGAGGATCATATCCGGAGACTACGTTGAGAGTAATATCTATCCGGTCTATCTGAACCGGAAGGATGTACCCAGGGCGGAGAAGTACCGGACAAGCAGAGAGGCACAGAAGCGGCTGAATCAGAAGAACCGCCAGAAGAAATATATCCGGATCATCAACACCAATTTCCGTGCCGGTGATCTGATCGTCACGCTGACATATAAGGATGGGGAGTATCCGTCTCTGGACCGTGCCCGGAAAGATATCAAGAATTATTTAGCAGCCATCGGCCGTTATCGAAGAAAGCAGGGGATGACGCCGTTGAAATATATATATGTGATCGAGTATGTGGATGGACCCACCAACAAGGTGCGGATCCACCATCATCTGATCATGTCAGCCATGGACAGGGACGTGGCAGAAAGCAAATGGACAAAAGGCAGAGTGGAAAGCAAATATGCCGATCCGGACGATGACTTTGGGCTGGAGGGCTTTGCACGCTACATCTGCAAGCTGGAATCAAACGGAAGACATCTGATCCAGCATTCTCGTAATCTTAAGAAACCGATCGTCCGAGAGAATGTAACAAAACTCACCCGTCGGAAAATGCGAGATTTGGTTCTCGCCGGCGACAATCTGGGTCCGATGATGGAGAAGATCTTTCAGAGTTCCTGCCGGTATATCGATTCCAAGACTTACATATCCGACCTGACGGGAGGATTTTACATATATTCGAGATTAAAGAAAAAAGAGGTGAAAACCATGGAGACAAAAACGACGTCCGATGCGGATAGCAATTTGAAACCGGTCAAAATATACATTGATATGGACTGGAAAGGCTCCTTGAAAAAGGGGGATGCTTCCTACTCCATCGTACTTGAGACGATGGTTAAGGGAAGAACCTACACCGCTGTGCATCACGGCGAGGTGGTAAACACCACCCAGAACCGTGCGATCCTGCATATTTCCAGAATCGCTTTGTCACATCTAAGGGGAAGATTTAATCTGGAGATTCATGCGGCGAGCGGGTATCTCGCCGGGGGCTTCAACCTCTGCCGGTTCCAGTCGGCAGCAGAGCGGGAGTATCAGGCAACGAAGAACGCTGACCTGATCGATAAGCTTCTCAAAGTGGCAGCAGGTCATGCCATTCGCATAGTACCGGAACAACATCATTGTTATACGGACTGGATGCGTAAGGAGAGGGAAAAAGGGCAGCAGGGCGAACAAAACTCGCAGGAGTGGGAAAAGACGATTGATGACAAGAGATAGCCGAAGACGGCGGAAAGGATAGAAAGATGGAGAATATAAGAATATCAGTGCTGCAGATGCCGGTACACCAACTGGTACATCATCCGGACAACCCAAGAAAGGAGTTCGGGGATCTGTCAGAGCTTACAGAGAGTATCCGTAAGAAAGGCATTATGCAGAATCTGACGATCATCCCGGTGGAATGCCGGGAGCTTCCGGTTGAACAACAGCCGAACATAAATGAGATCAACATGAACGGGGAATTCCTCGTACTGATCGGCAATCGCAGGATGGAGGCAGCCAAACAGGCGGGCGTTGAAAAACTTCCGTGCAGGATCGTCACAGGACTGTCAAAGAAAGACCAGATCGCCGTTATGCTGGAGGAGAATATGCAGCGGAATGATCTGAGTATTTCGGAGCAGGCGAACAGCTTCCAGTTGATGTTAAATCTGGGGGATACCGTGGACGGTATTCAGGAAAAGACCGGCTTCAGTAAAAGCACAATCTACCACAGACTGAATATTGCAAAACTGGATCCGGAGACAGTAGAGGAGAAAGTGAAAGACGAGAGCTTTCAGTTGAGTTTTGGGGATATGTATGCGTTAGAGAAGATTGAGAGTGTAGAGAAGAGAAATGAGGTGCTGAAGAATGCCACGGACAGCAAGAACCTTCGGTGGAGAGCTGAAAGAGCTGTAAAAGAAGAGCTGAGCGTGAAGAACAGGCAGATATTAAAAGAAGTGTTTAAGCGGTTAAAGTTAAAAAAAGCACCAAAGGGAGCACAACCGTGGTCCTGTGAATGGGATGAAAAATTGCGAATCGACACAGAAGAGGATGACATTCAACCGAAAATTGAAAAGTTGGAAAAAATGGAAGAGACAGATGAAATGGTGTGGGGGGAAAGCTACAGCCGCATTTATATCTTAAAACAGGTCAAGAAAGTCAAAAGAGAGTTAAGTCAATATGAAATAAAGCAAAAGGAAAGAGAGAAAAACAGAAAGAAGATCAGGGAAATATATAAAACATTGTGTGCCAATACGAAGGATGCTATCGACCTGATCATAAAGGGAGAGTTTGGAAAGCCGGATCAAGTAGAACGGTTATGGGAGAAACTTTGGAAGATGATGTTGGAAATGAGTGCCAGTGGACGTTATTCGATTATTGCCAGATTTCTTTCAAAAGACCCGAATTTTTGGAATTTAGAGAAAGAAGAGAGCGAAAGATGGAATCAGGAAGCAAAAACATTGCCAATGCTTGATCAGATGCTTGTTTGTTTACACGACAGAATGACAGATCTGGATCCTGTGGATTATAGGGGACGGATAAACGAAAGCGCTATCAAACCGGTGAGAGCGTTTTTGGAGTTACTTCAGGAAGAATACGGCTACACGATATCCGACACCGAACAGAGTGTTCTGGATGGCAGCAGTCCATTATTCGCGAAGGAGGATGACAATGCATAGATGTGAAATCCCCGGCTGCATCCATGAGGGATGTCATAGCCATCATATCGTATTTCGTTCCCAGGGCGGACCGGACATTGCAATGAATCTGATCCGGCTGTGTCCGTACCACCACAACATGTCTCCGGAAGGGGTACATATGAATCCAGCGCTGGACAAGCGTTTGAAGTGTGCGCTGCAGGAGGAATACGAAGTGTTATTTCCAGAAAGCGAGCTGACAGCGGAACTGGTAGCTGACCGGATCGGTATGAGCCGGAAGAAAGCAGAGAAGTATTTCTCAAAGGTCCTGAAAAATCCGGACGGCACAATGGACAGAGAAGACATTATCCGCCGTTTGATGGGCGGGAGACTTTATTGAAATTATTGAGAGGAGAAAAACGATGGCAAAAATCAAGATGTGCTGTATCCATTATGACGGTATGAGCAACAAGCCGATCCAGAGCCGGTGCAGAGCGTTGAAGAAGATTTATTGCAGCTGCGAGGAAAAATGCAGCTTTTACAAGAGCCGGTCAGAATACAACATGGACGGCAGCAGGAAGAAAAGGAGATCACATGAGCAGAAAATTAACAGACTGCAAGTGGCCGGACTGCTTTCATTGTGATCGCCCGGACTGCGAATACAACGGGACGATCAAAGAGGATGGTAAATATTTGAACAAGTTGATTTTATGGAGTAAATATCAGCACGCCTGCGAAGCAAGTGTAACGGCAAGGCAGGCGTATGAAAACCGTCATCCGGAGGTGATGGCAAACGAAATATATGCAAGAATAGTGCATCCGCTGCCAAGGGCAGCAGAGAAAGGAGATCAAGATGTATTTAACACTGGCAATATTAGTCATATGCATCATGGCGATAGTGTGGATTCTCCTGTTACCTTTATTTCCGGCAATCGGGGGATATTACCTGATGCTGAAAAAGAGGTTAGCAGATAGAAATATAAAAGAAAAGGAGACAGACAATGAATAAGACAAAAACTGGAGGAGTTATTGCAGGAGTAATTATGGTTTTGGTGGTTATTCTGTTCGTACTGAACATTAAGGTCATTCCGGCTGGATATGTCGGCGTGCAGTATAACATCAACAAAGGGGTAGAAGAGAAGGTACTGGGACAGGGCTGGCACCTCGTATCACCTACCGTAAAAGTGAAAACGTATACGGTAGGTCTGGAGCAGTCGTATCTTACAAAGAAAAAGAAAGGTGATTCCAGAAAGGATGAAAGCTTTTCTGCGAGCTCGTCTGAAGGAAAGGCTCTTCAGATCGATCTTACATATTCGTATCAGTTTAAGAGCAATAAAGTGAGCGAGGTATTTACCAGATTTAAGGGACAGGATGGAGAAGATGTTCGTGACCAGTTTATTAAACCGAATATCGTATCCTGGACAAAAGAAGTGATTTCCAGATATAAGGTATCGGATATTTTAGGATCCGAGAGGGCAAACGTCAATACGGCATTGACCGAATATCTGGCAGATAAATTCGAAGAGTATGGCATCACGATCAGCAATGTTTCTCTGATCGATATTACGGTAGACAAAAAGACCAGAGAAGCTATCAACGCAAAAATTACGGCGCAGCAGAAGGCAGAGACACAGAAAATAAACAATCAGACTGCCATTGACAAAGCAAAAGCAGATGCCGAGGTGCAGAAGACCGAGGCGGAAGCGAAGGCAAAGGCAGAGCTGATATCTGCAGAAGCGGAAGCTAAAGCAAACAAGAAGCTTAGTAATTCCATTACCGATCAGCTGATCAAAATGAAAGAGGCAGAAGCACGTCTCAAGCATGGCTGGATTACGATATCCGGGACAGATACCATTGTAAAAGAAAAATAACCGGGCAGCAGATTAACAGGAGAATCACCGCTGGGTCCCGAAAGGGATCCGGCAAATATAAACTGCAGTAACGAAATGAGAGGTAATTATGACAGATCAAGAATTAAAAGAAACAATACAGGAAATCAAGAACAGCACCATGCCGATTCCGACACAGCAGAAGCTTATTGATGAGCTGGAGGGCAGCAGATGGATTCCAATAGATGAGCGACAGCCAGAAACGGACACATACATTTTGGTGTCCTTTGAGAACTGCAATATGCCTGATATCGCAAGATATGAAGAGGATAAAAATGGCGGCGCATTCTATCCGGGCGATGAGAAAAGAAGTTATAAATCGTTTGGACTGATTGTAAGCGCATGGAAACCGTTGCTGGATAACTGGAAAAATTGAGAGGTGAGGATAATGAGTGATATTATTTACGATGTAATTTTGAAGAGACATAATGGCAGTTCAAGGCCTGACGTATGTATTTTTTATGACGAGGATAAAGAACTGGCTGTTGCTGCAATGGCTGATTATAACAGGAAGAATGGCTTTTCAATTACAGAAAAAGGCGGTCGTTTCTCTATTGCCGACATCGTTCTTCGGGAGCGGAAAGCTACTGGAGAGGTGATTAGTGAAACTCCATACCGTGAGATTTTTGACACAGTGACAGGAAAAAGAATTGAGAGGAGCGAAAAAGAATGAGGTTAATTGATGCGGATAAGTTGAATTTTTTAGAACAACATTACAATAAAAGCCAGATGAAAGCGATTCTTGATTTTTTGGATGCACAACCTACAGCCTATGATGTTGACAAGGTTGTGAAAGAGTTGGAAGAATGGTCTTTCGATGCAGATATAATTGTTCCTACCATCCCACCATCTTATAGCACAATTATACATAAGAATGTGATTGCAAAAGGTAATGCAATAGTGATAGTAAAGGAGAATATCAATCATGAATAAAGCAATCTTAATGGGGCGTTTAACCCGCGATCCAGAGATCAGATACAGCTCCGGCGATGAACCGACAGCGATTGCAAGATATACCCTTGCAGTCGACCGCAGATATAAACGCCAGGGCGATGACCAGACTGCGGACTTTATCAACTGTGTCGTATTCGGCAGAGGAGCGGAGTTTGCGGAGAAGTATCTTCATCAGGGAATCAAAATCGTAGTAACCGGACGGATCCAGACCGGAAGCTACACGAACAAAGACGGTCACAAGGTATACACCACGGAGGTGGTGATTGAGGAGCAGGAGTTTGCTGAGAGCAAAGCAGCGCAGAATGGAAATACCCAGAACGGCAGCAGTACAGGAAATACACCACGGCAGGCACCGGCATCTGCTCCGGCTGACGGCTTCATGGATATTCCGGATGCAATCGAGGAGGAACTGCCGTTTAACTAAAGGAGGGGCGCATGGCAAAGAAAGAATTAACTAGAAAAGAATACGAGAAGATTAAGCGCATGGATCATCACGCAATGAAGTGTTACATAGAAAATGTTTACCAGTCCGGCTATGATGCCGGGGCAAGAGAAGAGCCGGTAGATCCAACACACAACAAAATGCCGGCGATCGATCGGATCCGTGACGAGATAGGTAAGATCAAAGGCATTGGCGAAAAGAAGCAGCAGGCAGTGATGGATGCGATTATTACAATATGGGAACAGGAGGGCAGCAGATGTTAAGCGAGGAAGTAAAGAAGATGAGATTGCAGCATATGTCTCTGGTACCGACAGAGGGAGCTTGTAAATTCTGTGGACAGATCACAGCCATAGAGGTACCAGAGGACTGGCTGGACGAAGAGAAAAACGAATATGCGACAGAAATGTGTAAGTGTCCGGAAGCAGACTGGTATCGACTGAACAAGCTCAAGAAAGAAAAAGGACGGAAGAGAGTCAGATCATTATTTGAACGGGATCAGTCTGATGCTGTCAAAAGCTTCCTGCAGGCAGCAGTGGAATTGATCGCGGATGAAGACATCAGCAGCATCACGGTCAAGATTGATGATGTAACAAAGGCAGACATTAAAACGGGATCAAAAGGCGGTATCAGGGTAGAAAGGACGGATACCACAAAACAGATGGAGGAGTAGACAATGGTAAGTAAGGAGACAAAGGAAACGATCTTGGCTACAATAGACGAGGTGTTCCAAAAGATGAATTCCATCTCATGGATTGATCGTCAAAAGGCAATGTCCAAGGAAGCATTTAAGAATACAGAAAAGATCCTGTATTGTTTCAACGTTCTCAAGGAACATGTCTCGAACGAGCAGGAATACCTTGAGATTGCATTGCACAGGAAAAGTAAGTCGATCACCTCATACATAAAAAACGGCGGAGGACCGGTGGATGATGATACAAAGCTGCGTGACCGGATGGACTCGTATCATCGAAGTTTGAATGACGTGAAGCGAGTAGAAGCGGCGTTGGAGCACATCAAAGAAATGAAAGGCTATGAAATTATTGAGATACGGTATTTCAATCACAAGGCAGGTGGTGAAAAGTATACTTGGGAAGAAATTGCTTCAATGCTTGCTGGCTCTAACGGATATTCGGACAATCTAAACGAAAAGACCGTCCGAGCGTATAAAAGCAAGATCATCAAAGAGATGGCTGTTTATCTGTTTGGGTCCGATGCGATATAATATTGCCCGAATTGCGACCCTAGACATATGCTTTTTAACGTGTTAAAATTTTTACAATTAGTTTTTTGTTATAATTCATTAAGGCGTATTTTCTTTGAAGGAAATGCGTCTTTTTTTCGTGGGGAAGGTGGTGAAATGTCAGATGTCAAGATAAAGGCAGAAGCAGACTACATGTCCGGTATGAAATATAAGGACATCGCAGAGAAATACAATGTATCACTGAATACGGTTAAGAGCTGGAAGAAGAGATATGCTTGGGACAGATCCGGGGATGTGAAAAAGGGTGCACACAAAAATACAAAAAGGGTGCACACAAAATCAGATCCGAAAGGATGTGAAATGTCCGGCAGCAGTCCGCCTCCTTCAGAGGAAGTGGTGAATCTGGCGGATAATTCGGATCTGACTGAGAAACAAAGGCTTTTCTGTATTTATTATATTCGCAGTTTTAACGCTACGAAGGCGTACATGAAAGCATATGATTGCGAATATGAAACAGCGGCGGCAGCAGGTTCGCGAATGTTAAGAAATGTTAAGGTGAAAGAGGAAATTAACAATCTCAAACAGGGACGTCTCAACCGGGAGATGCTTTCTGAGGAGGATATCGTGCAGAAATACATTGATATCCTGTATGCAGATGCAAAGGATTACATTGATCCGAAGCGAAATAAGATCGACCTGAACAATCCGTTCGCTGATGGAACACTTGTGAAGAAGGTCAGCTTCGGTAAGACGGATAGTGTGGAGTTACTGGATAAGATGAGAGCATTGCAATGGCTGGCGGATCATATGAGTCTGGCTACAGAGAAGCAGAAAGCAGAGATTGAACTGTTGAAAGCGAAAGCGGAAGACAGCAGCCGGGCAGATGAGGAACAGCTTCAGGAGAAAGAGAACAATGTGGAAGAGATTCTGAAGCAGTTGCATGATGTGGATCCGGATGAAGTGATGGAGTGAGGATGGTGAGAATATGAAACTGGTATTATCGCCAAAGTTTAAAGATTTCCTGACTACCAGAACCAGGCGGGATTATCTGGAAGGGACCACGGCAGCAGGCAAGACCACGGTAGGAATCTTTAAATTTATGATGATGGTTGCAGACTCCGATCTTAAGTTTCATGTGATTGCCGGAGCAGATCTGGGTACCGTGGAGAAAAACGTGATCAATTCAGAACTTGGTCTGATCGCCCAGATGGAAGGATTGGCAGAATATTATCCGAAAGGGCAGAAAAAGATCAGTCTCCCGCATATCAAGTACCGGACAAGAAAAGGAACGAAGATCATCTATGTGTGTGGTTTTGATAACAAAGCCCGCTGGAAAAAGGTCCTCGGTTCACAGTCCGGCTGCGTTTACATTGATGAGGTAAATACGGCAGATATGGAGTTTTTGCGTGAGATCACCCACCGATGTAAGTATATGATGACTACCTCTAATCCGGATGCGCCGGATAAACCGGTCTATAAAGAGTTTATCAATCACAGCCGTCCTTTGAAGAGATATGCCACAGATTATCCCGTGGAACTTCTTGCGGAGCTGAAGGAAGAACCGGTTAAGGGGTATGTACACTGGTATTTTACGTTTTATGATAATGCCTCAATGACCAAAGAGGACATTCAGGAAAAGATCGATGCCGTTCCGAGAGGGACGAAGATGTATAAAAACAAAATACAGGGACTACGAGGCAAGGCTACAGGCCTTGTCTTTTGTAATTTTAGCAAAAAGCATCATGTCATCACGAAGGAACAGGCAAAGAAATATATCCGGAGCACAGGGCAGCAGACAGAATGGTTTGAATACTTTACCTCCGGGCTGGATACGGCGTACTCTACGACATCCCCAGATACCATTGCTATGAGCTTCGTTGGGATCACGAACAAAGGGCGGTGCATTGTACTGGATGAGAGAGTTTACAACAACGCCAGTCAGACGGTCCCGATCGCTCCGAGCGATACCGTAGTCAATTATGTGGCATTTCTGGAGAGGAATCGAAAGGAATGGGGAGGTCAGGCAAGGAATGTTTTTGTGGATAGTGCAGATCAGGCAACATTGACGGAATGCGCAAAGTACAAACGTGCCCACCCGGAATGCCTTTATATATTTAACAATGCATACAAGAAAGTAACGATCATTGATCGTATTATGCTGCAGCTGGGCTGGATGGCATATGACGATGAGAAACAGGCGTGCTATCAGGTGGTTGATACCTGTGTGAACTACATCCGGGAACTGGACAACTACAGTTGGAAAGAGGATAAGGATGAGGAGCCGGAGGACGCAAACGATCACATGATCAACAGTACACAGTATGCATGGATTCCATACAAGCACAAGATAGGAGGACGATCATGAGCACATTACATTTGATCATAATATGCGTAACCATAGTTTTTTGTGTAGCGCTGGCAAGCGATGGAGGAAATAGATGAGGTGGTTTAACAGAATGAGTGAGAATGTAAAACAGAGAATGCAGAGCTGGCTACAGATCACGCCGGCAAACGTGCATAGTTTCAATATACAGGAGACGATGGACTTTCAGGCAAATGTGATCAAAAACAGAATATGGTATCTGGGAGATCCCGATGAGCTGGCACAGTTATACAGTCAGATTGACAGCAGCCAGAACAGACTCCGCTTCTGGGCGGCACGAAGCAGTACAGGCAGAGAGATCCGCAAGATGCACATCGGCCTGCCTGCGATCATGGTAGATATGCTGACCAGTATTATTATGACGGATTTTGATGAAGTCACTGTGCCGGATAAAAGAAAAGACACATGGCAGCAGATCAGCCGGGAGAATAAATTTAAGTCTCTGCTGGAGGAGGCAGTCAGCCAGACATTATATCTGGGGGATGGAGCCTTTAAGATTTCACTGGATACCAGGATGAGTGAGTATCCGATCATAGAATGGTACCCGGCAGACAGGATCGATATCATCTATGACCGGGGGCGGATGAAAGAGGTGGTCTTTAAGACTGCCTACAAAGAAGGCAATAAACAATATGAGTTGCAGGAGCATTATGGTTATGGATATATCCGGAATGAGCTTCTGCATAATGGACAAAAGGCAGAACCGAAGAACGTCTCTGCGTTAGCCGGATTGAAAGATATCCGCTTTGATAATTCGTTCTGCATGGCGGTGCCTTTTTATATTTACAGCAACCCACGGACGAAAGGAAGAGGCAAGTCAATCTTTGACGGTAAAACAGATGACTTTGATTCTTTGGATGAAGTATGGAGCCAGTGGATCCAGGCAATGAGAGACGGACGTGCAACAAAGTATATTCCGCAGAACCTTATTCCTAAGAATCCGGAAACAGGAGCACTTCTAAAGCCTAACCCGTTCGACAACACATTTATCACAATGGACGGAGGAATGAGAGAAAATGATACCGACAAGGTAGAGGTTACACAGCCGAACATTCCCCATGAGTCGTATCTGAGCACATATATCACCGCATTGGATCTCTGCCTGCAGGGAATTATCAGTCCTTCGACCATCGGAATTGACGTGAAGAAACTGGATAATGCCGAGGCACAGCGTGAGAAAGAAAAGACCACGCTATACACCAGAGGCAAGATTATCGATGCGCTGCAGACCACAATACCGGAGCTGATCAATACCGTATTCAAATCACTGGATACCTTGAATCAGGTAACGGTGGAGGAGACGGAAACATCGGTGGAGTTTGGTGATTATGCAAACCCATCGTTCGAGTCACAGATTGAGACTGTGGGGAAAGCCAAGTCCAGTGCCATTATGTCCAATGAGGCCGTTGTGGATGAGCTGTATGGTGATACCAAGACAGAGGAATGGAAGCAGGAAGAGATCAATCGTTTAAACGCCAGAGATGGAGTAGAGACGATGGAAGAGCCGGCGTTGAATATGGATGGGCTTGAAGTGGAAAAACAGTCAGCAGCAGAGAGCGAGGGAGGAATGACAGGTGAAAGTAAAAGTAAGTCAAAAGATGTACGGAATGTCCCGGAAGGAGTATCAGAAACTTCTTGAGGTGGCATCGGAACAGGTACCTTTTGGGATCTATGCGGTAGAGAAGACCGGTTACGCAGAGTTGCGGTGCGACCGGTGCAAATCCGTCACGCAGCTAAAGGCATTAACCAGACAGTTTAAATCACAGGGCTTCAAGGTACATTCTAACCGATAGGAGATATCACCATGGAGAATATGGATTATGATGTGGGGAAAGCATTTGCGGCCATAGAAAATGAGCTGCTGGATTCCATGATGCGGAATATGAAACGGCACCGTGCAGAGGAAACGAAAGAGGGCTTTCAGTGGGAACAGTGGCAGGCGAAACAGCTTGCCGGACTGGAAGAATACCGCAGAAAACACAAAGGAAAACTGGAAGAGCGGTATGAGGCGATCAATTCCAAGATGCGGATGGCGATCCTGCAGGCGAATGCTCAAGGGAAAATGGCGCAGGAGAAGAAAATACTGGAGGCAATCCGCAAGGGTGCTAAGCTGCACCGGGCAACTGATAAGCTGCAGGGAGAATTCTTTCGGGTCAATGACCGGAAGATGAACGCCCTGTTGGATGCCGTAGAGAGTGATATGAAGCGTGCTGAGAATGCAATCCTGCGAATGCATGATGATAAAGTTCGCCGGGCAATTTTTAATGCACAGGTATATGCAAACAGCGGAGCCGGTACCTATGAGAAAGCAGTCGATATGGCAGTGAAAGACTACGCTGCTGCAGGAATTAACTGCATTCGGTATAAAGACGGTAAGCAGGTCAATATAAAATCCTATGCCAGAATGGCACTCAAGACGGCAGGACTTAGAGCATACCTTACAGGAGAGGGAGCCAAGAGGCAGGAGTGGGGCATACATACTGTTATCATCAATAAACGTGGAAATCCATGTCCGTTATGTCTACCGTGGGTAGGCAGAGTGATGATTGATGATGTGTGGTCCGGAGGCACGGCAGCAGAAGCAAAGAAAATGGGGTACCCATTGATCAGCCAGGCGATGAAAGCTGGACTATATCATCCGAATTGCCGAGATTCCCATACCACATACTTTCCGGGGATATCCACACCTCCGGATAAGAAGTGGAAGAAATCAGAGCTTGCAGCTGTAGAGAAGAATGTAAAGCAGGAAGCCAGGCGGCAATACGCCGAGAGACAGGAGGAGAAGTTTGATCGTCTGGAACGGTGTGCGATAGATCCGGAAAATAAACGGGTGTATGCAATTCGGAGAAAAGAGTGGTTAGATAAGACAAAGAAAGCTGAGAATGCAAAATTACAGATTGAAGCTGAAAATGAGCAGATAACACTTTTAAAGAAGTATGGTAATCTGGCGAATATAATGCTGAATGGAACGTCTGATGATATGAGTAAGTGGAGTAAACTGCAAAGAATATCAGGAAAGACAGAAAAGGAATTATTATCCAAAATGTCAGAGAGCGCTGGTAACTGGGAGACTTTGCTCAAAATGCAGTCAGAGAGCACCATGAAGCCATTTTTAAGTCAGCTATTAGATGTGGCAACAGACACAGAACTTGGTGCGTTGAATCTTTGGAGTGGTACAACTTATGTTAATATCAATCGTTATTTAAGATTTGGCATAAATGTTGATGATATTTCAAAAAATGCTGCAAAGAATATTGAGACAGTCCTTAATAAAACCGCTACACCAAAAGAAATTATAGTCCGAAGGGGAACCGGGACAAAAGAGATATTTCAAAAGATGGTGGGTGATTGGAAAAGTGACCCAAGTGTTTTGACTGGTCAAGAGTTTTCAGATGCTGGATTTGTTGCAACGTCACCAATGAAAGAAGGTGGTTTTAGTGGTGTCGGTGAAAATCAGGCAGAATTGTTTATAAGAGTGCCAGAAGGCACACATGGAGCATATATTGCACATGAGGCCCATAATGAACTAGAAAAAGAATTTTTGTTGCAAAAAGGATATACATATAGGATAATTAAAGCAGAATACAGAAGTAATCCTATATTTCCAGAAGAAAAAGATTTAAAAGTATGGTGCGAGGTGATACTGAATGGATAAGTATTCATGGGATAACCCTGAATTACAGATTATTTGTGGCGAATGTCATCTGAAGGATGCTGATCCGAGATTGTGCCATTGCGTTGAACCGCCAATGGAAAAGAAATTTATTCCAACAGATACGGATCAATGCTCTTTTATTCGCGAATCTTATTGGCAGAGAGTTCCGCAAGAGCAAAGAGATGAATGGACAGAGTTCATAAGAAAAAGAAGTGAAAGATATTATTCAAACAATAATGGCGGGAAAGAATAAATTGAAAATATTAGGCAGGATAACTGCAGATGAAGAACATCACAGTCGAAAAATGAAAGAGGCATAACTATGGCTTATGAGGATATATACAAAGGATTAAATACCGAAGAAAGAGAAAGAATGTTGCGGCAGGATATTCCGAAGTTTGAGACGGTAGGAGAATTTGAACAGACAGAGGAAGATAGAAAAAAAGCGAGAGAAACTCTGATGAAGTTTATTCGTCTTGGAAGACGAGCAGAAAGAGAAAAAAGAGTGATCCCCTTGACAGAAGAAGAATTGAATCGAGGAGCATATAACGATTATCGCGGCTGGAAGATTCCATTAGACGAAGATCCGGCAGATGAGGGATATTTAGTAAAGTATTCAGATGGCTATGAGAGTTGGTCTCCTAAGAAGCAATTTGAAAAAGCATACAGAGAATGTGAAAATTTGACTTTTGGGCTGGCTATAGAGTTGCTTAAAAAAGGAAAAAAAGTCACACGTTGCGGCTGGAATGGAAAAGGGATGTATTTGTTCAAGTCACCCAAACTTGGATGCCAAATGTATAAGGAATACACAGGAGAAGAGATTAATGACTTGCAGGAATTTATTGTTATGAAGTGTGCGAATAGAACATTAGTGCCGTGGCTTGCTTCACAGACTGATGTGCTCGCTGAAGATTGGAAAATTATAGATTAGGAGGTGATCCAATATCTCCCAACTGTGGGTAAAACAGTATACGACATCCGAAAGGGTGTTTTTTTATTGCAATTTTATATTGCAACTCTGCCCGAAGGCGAACCGAACACTTTGTTCGGGGATAAACTACGAGGAGACACCTGAGAACAAAACTGAGTGAGACACACGTAAAACTGGATGGGGAGACACCCCTACAACTGAAAGGAGCAATAAACCATGAGAAAGAACATGTTACCAATGAATCTGCAGCTTTTTGCTGATCCGGAACCAAGTGGTCAGAATGCCGGCGGACAGCCGGAGCCGAACGGCACACCGGCACCGCAGGCGGGGCAGCAGGAACCGCCAAAGACACCGGAGATTGATTATGAGAAGCTTGCAAGCGTGATCGAAGGAAAAAAGTCAGTTGCAGAGGATACCGTGCTGAAGAATTACTTCAAGAAGCAGGGATTGAGTAAAGAAGAAATGGACAGTGCTATTGGTGCATACAAGAAGCAGAAACAGGAATCCGAACCGGATCCGACTGCCTTACAGGCACAGGTGGTACAGGCACAGCAGTTGGCAGTTGCGTCTGAGATTGAGAAGGAGGGCGTGCTGATCGGCGTGGAGATGGGGCTTGATGTGAAAACCATTCCGTATGTGATGAAGCTGGTGGATACATCCGCAGCGGTGGCAGACGGCAAGGTAAACGCAGACAAGCTCAAGGAAGCAATCAATAAGGTGCTGGAGGATGTTCCGGCGCTTAAGCAGGGAAAGTTGGAGGGGCAGTCCAAGGGATTTGTACAGGTAGGAGCCGGACAGACCGGCAGCCAGACAAGCACCGCAGGGCAGCAGTCGGCTACTCCGGTGATCCCGACAAAACGTTGGAATCGTTTTAATTAAAAAGAAAGGTGAAATAAGGTGATAATATGGCATTAAATTATGCAGAACAGTGGAGTCCGGAATTATTGGAGATCCTGATGCAGGGAACATTGACTTCCCCGTTTGTAACAAGCAACGTAAAATGGCTGGATGCAAAGACTTTTCATTTTACTCAGATGAGCGTGAGTGGTTATAAGAACCATGCTCGTAATGGTGGCTGGAATCGTGGAAATTACGCTCAGACAGATGTAGCGTACACGGTAGAACATGATCGAGATGTATCTTTTCTGGTGGACAAGGCAGATGTGGATGAGACCAATGAGACAGCGTCCATCCAGAATATCAGCAGAGTCTTTGAACAGACACAGGTGGTACCGGAGACGGATGCACTGTTTTTCTCAAAGGTGGCAAAGAAAGCACAGGAGACGGATGGATATCATTCATCCACGGCGACATCTGCGTATACCAAGGCGAAGGTCTTTGGCATGCTTAAGGATATTCTGGCAAAGGGTAAGCTTCGCCGTTATAAGGCGAATGGTGCTCTGATCATGTATGTCCGCAGCGAGATCATGGATGCTCTGGAACAGTCTACGGAGTTTACCCGTAAGATTGAGATGACTCAGATCGCAGAGGGCGGCATGGGAATTGAGACCCGTGTAACTGAAATTGATGGTGTGCCGATCATGGAGGTCGTAGATGATGAGAGATTCTATGATGCCTTTGACTGGGATACGGAAGCTGGTGGATTTGCTCCGTTGAAGAAGGTGGCAGCAGACAGCAGCCACGGAGTAGAAGCCGTGACAGGTGCGCATAAGATCAATGTGCTGGTAGCATGCGGACAGACCTGTAAGACGGTACCGAAGATCTCCAGCATTTATTATTTCGCACCGGGAGCCCATACAGAGGGAGATGGATATCTGTATCAGAACCGTTCCCTGTCGGATGTATTTGTGTTCCCGAATGGCAAAGATGGCAAGATCGATTCTATCTTTGCAGATGTGGATACCACTGAGTATACCGCCTAGGAGGGATGCGGATGTATGCCGATAAGGAATACTACACGGAAACCTATGGTGGATCTTTGATCGGAGAGAAAGAACTGACACGACTGTTAGAGAAAGCCAGCCGGCAGATCGATACGTTGACATTCTGCAGAATCCGTGAGATTGGTTTCGACCGTCTCACGGCATTCCAGCAGGATCAGATTCAGTATGTGACCTGCATGCTGGCTGATTTTATCTATGAGAATCAGGATGAGCTGGAGTCTATGTTGTCATCCTATGGAATCAATGGCGTGTCCATGACCTTCTCAAGTGGAGTCAATGTCACGAAGGTGCAGGGCGTTGTGATCCGAACCGACATTTATGCAGAGCTGGAAAAGACAGGACTGTGCTGCAGGATGATTTAGGAGGTGGCAGTGTGCGTTATCCATGTCTGGTAAAGAAACGTCAGTGTAAGACGCCGGTAAAAGTATCTCTGGAGCAGGAGGAGCTTAGCGTGTACGGAGAGCCGGTAATAGCAAAGGAGATTGAAACAACATGTAACTATCAGGACAGCGCAAAGACGGTGCTGACAGCAGAGAAAAAGCTGATCCAGTTGTCGGGGGCGGCTTTATTTCCGGGAGATATCGCTCCGGATCTGCCGAATCTCAGTGGAGGAACCATTGAGATAAACGGGGAGAAGAGGAGAATATTCCAGGGAAGAAAAGCCAGAAACCCGGATGGAACAGTAAATTACAGTGAATTGGATGTGATGTAATGGCAGTGAATTCAACGATCAAGATCGATCAGGGCAAAATAAGGAAGCTGACAAGGGCAAGCATCAGGGCTCTGGAAAAGACCGCAGAGGCGGTTCATACCGAGATTGTGCAGACTCAAGTAATGCCGAGAGATACCGGAGCTTTGCAGAATGAAAGCACCTTTGTGGATTACAGCAACAGCAGTCAGGGAAGCTGCTCTATCGTATCAGATACACCGTATGCCAGACGATTGTATTATCATCCGGAATATCAATTTTCGAAGGATGAGAACCCGAATGCAAGAGGTAAGTGGTATGAACCGTGGATGAAAGGCGGGGAACACGAAACATTTGCAAGAGATACTTTTAAGAAGAATTACAAAAAGGAGGCGGGCTTATGGTGAACTTGGCAGATATCAGAGATTATGTGGCAAAACTCGGCATTGTAAAAAATGAACGCTGCTACATGGGGAAGATAGACACAAAGCACGAAGAAAGCATCGGCTGTTATCATCTTCGCAGGAGTGGATCGCCTCGCATCCCACTGGGAGGACAGGAGAACATGACGTTCGATGTGCTCCCGGTATCCTTTTTGATTCATTGGAACAAAAACGCTGCACAGACAGATCAGAAGGCTAATGAGCTGTATCGGATCCTGCAGGATCTGAGAGATGTAACCGTAAACAATAAGCAGATAAAATTTTGTATCATGCAGGTACCGTATCCGCAGGATGTTGGAACAGACGAATCGGGTATTTTTGAGATGGTCATTGAAACAGAGTTTTACTGCAGCAAAGAAGTGAAGGAGGAGAAATAATCATGGCAGCAAAAGAAGGAGTATTTCCTTGTTATGAAAACCAGTTTCATGTAGGAGCTACGAAGGCGGATAAAGCGACTATTGCGGAATGCGAAAGCTTCTCGGTATCTATCGACAATGGCGTCGAGACCTGGAACTCATTTACACAGGAGGGATGGCAGAGTGCATTACAGACGGCAAAAGCAATCACTATTTCGGTCAGCGGAAAACGTTGCATTGGCGATACCGGTAACGATCTGGTTGCAGGCAAGTGGCTGGCAAATGGTCAGGATGCATACGTTTACTTTGACTGGACATTCCCGGATGGTACGGTAGTTGCATGGGATAAGGCGGTTATCAATGTAACGAATGTCAATGGCGGAGATTCTACGAATGTGGCTCCGCTGGAGTTTGATATTGTATCGAACGGCAAGCCGACAGTCACGAATCCCAGTTGAAGCGGCGCAGGAGGCGTCGCTGGCGAATCAGGCAGTCGTAGCTGACGAAAGTGAACCGGCTGCAAAATCAAAGAAATAGAAGATGATGAGGAGCTGATCTGCCAAGCAAACGGCAGCAGCTCCTTTTGTATTGCCGAAAGGCGGAACGGAGGAAGAACATGGCAAAGGTTATTGATATTACGGATAAGTTAAATTTTGAGGAAAGTCCTGCAATCACGATTAAAGGGCAGGTATATAAAGTGAACGATTCTGCAGAAACAATGCTGAAGCTGATGGGATTATTTGATGACAGACCAGAGGCAGAAGCGGTGCCGGCAGCCTATGAGCTGCTCTTCTCGGAAGAGGACAGGGAGAGATTAAAGGGTCTGAATCTGAATTTCAAGGATTTCATGACTTTGATTGAGGAGGCAATGGATCTGGTTCGTGGAGGGGATGATGATACTCCCAGCGGGGAGTAGCGAGAGCTACTATGATCTGTTCGAGGACTGGGACCTGATCGTATCCAGTGTTCTGGAACAATATGGCATCCGTATTTATTCAGCGGAGTTTAAGGGGATGAAATGGCTGGAGTTTTCTGCTTTGATCTCCGGTATTGGTCCGGACACAGCCCTGGGAAGAGTTGTGGCAATCCGTGCTGAGACGGACAAGGAAGTGATTAAGCATTTTTCAGATGATCAGAGACGGATCTGGAGAGAATGGAGAAACAAGTCCGCAAAGCAGAAAAGTCCGGAAGAGGTCCAGAATTACCTCGAGATGTTTAAGGCAGCATTTGTCAGAATGGCAGGTGATAGTGGTGGATAAGAAAAAACAGAAGAAAGTGAGATGTCCATACTGCGGATATGAGCTTCCGATATTTTATTCATCGAAATCAGAAGCCAGAGATATCTATACGGTATGCAAAGGGAGAAACTGTAAAAAGAAATTTAAAATAACGTTGGTCAAGTAGATGCCATTATGAGCCGATGACCGCGCACTAGGAGGTGAGCGCATTGGCTGATGGTCAGAGTGTTGGTAAAATTCATCTTGATCTTGGAATTAACAGCAAAAATTTCAGCAAATCCATGTCCGGAATAGAGGGTATGGCAAAAAAGGCGGCGAAAACTCTGGCCGCTACGTTTGCAGTAAAGGGAATTACAGATTTTGGAAAGCAGTGTTTGGATCTCGGTTCTGATCTGACCGAGGTGCAGAACGTAGTCGATTCGGCATTTGGTCCGAAGGTATCTAAAAAAGTAGATAGTTTTGCAAAGGATGCTGCGACCTCTTTTGGTTTATCGGAGACGATGGCTAAGAGGTATGCGGGTACCTTCGGAGCTATGGCTACTGCGTTTGGATTTTCTCAGGATCAGGCAGCGGACATGTCTACGCAGCTTACCGGGCTGGCAGGAGATGTTGCATCCTTTTACAATATATCGCAGGATGAGGCATATACAAAGCTGAAATCCGTGTTTACCGGCGAGACGGAGTCGTTAAAAGATCTCGGAGTTGTTATGACGCAGACAGCGCTTGACAGCTACGCTATGGCGAACGGCTTTGGCAAAACGACAGATAAGATGACTGAAGCAGAGAAGGTGGCTCTGCGATACAAGTTCGTACAGGATCAGCTTAGCATTGCATCCGGAGACTTTGCAAAGACATCCGGGTCGTGGGCGAACCAGATGCGTATTCTGTCTCTGCAGTTCGATTCGTTAAAAGCATCTATCGGGCAGGGACTGATCAATCTGTTTACGCCGATCATTCAAAAGGTCAATGCCTTGATGAAGAAAATGGTCGGGCTGGCATCGATTTTCAAACAGTTTACCGAAATGCTCACTGGGAACAAGAGCAAAGATGATGGTATCGCAGCTACGGCAAATATGGCAGCAGATGCAGACAGCAATATGTCGGGAGCATCTTCTTCAGCGGCGGATCTGGCAAAGAATACCACGGCAGCAGGAAAGGCTGCGAAGAAAGCAAAGAAGGACATGTTTGGTCTGGCCTCTTGGGACGAGCTTTCCAATAATTCTTCTTCAAAGGATTCTGATTCAGGAAGCACAAGTGCAGGAAGCGGAACGGGAGCGGTAGGAGGGAGTAATGTTGCAGCGGGTTCCAATGTTCTGGATAAGGCAGGAGAAAGCGCCGGAAAACTGTCAGGCATACTGGGGAAGGTAAAGGAAGAATTTGTTGATCTTGCCAAGAGATTTGCAGCCGGTTTTCAGCTAGGGCTTGGAAATACGAAACAGGTATTTCAGAGCATTAAGGACGAAATTCGTTCTATCGGTCAGTCATTGATAGATATATTTACGGATCGATCTGTAATCGATGCCGTAAAAAAGTGTGCTGAAAAGATAGCAACGGCACTTGGAAAGATTGCTGGAAGCGTTGCAAGCGTTGGTCTCACGTTGGCGGACCTGCTGGTGGGAAGCTTCGCAAAGTATCTGGAACAGCATAAGAAGGACCTGGTCAAGCATCTGGTGAACCTGTTCGATATTACAGGGCAAATTGCGGAAATTGTTGGAAACTTCGCTGTGGTAGTAGCGGATATTGCAGCAGTATTTCGTTCGGATGAAGCCAAACAGATCGGTGCAAATCTGCTTAATATTTTTGTAGAAATGAAGCTTAATGTGCTTACGCTGATGGCGAAAGTGGGTAGAGATATCATTGACACCCTGACCGCACCGATTATAGAGAACAAGGATAAGATCAAAGAAGTTTTAACAAATGTAATTAAATCCGTGTCATCGATAATTGGCACAATATCAGATGTTGTGACTAATACATGGGACAAGATTCAGAATGTATATGATCAGCACATTCATCCGCTGTTTGAAACAATAAAGGAAGCATTGTCAACATGGGTTGGAACAATTTTAGATGGCTACAATAAACATATTGTTCCTGTTTTAGATCAATTTGCGAAGAAGTTTAAAGATGTTGTTGAAAAATATGTTCAGCCAGCGATTGATGCTGTATTGGATGCTGTTGGAAATCTTGCTGACATGCTCTCCAGCGTACTAAACAAAGTACTGAAGCCGCTTATTAACTGGGTAATTGCAAATATCATTCCTGTTTTGGCGAAAAACTTCCAGAAAGCCGGAAATATTATACTTGCAGCGATGAAAGGTGTGTCACAGATCATACAGGGAGTTTCGGAAGTGTTTTCCGGAATCTGTAAGATTATCAAAGGTATCGTTGACGGTGAATGGAAAACGGTCTGGGAAGGAGTGAAGGACATTGTCGGGGGTGTTCTCACTGCGATCCAGGGACAGTTTACCGCTGGATGGACAGCTATTAAAACAACATTCCGACCGGCGGCAGTCTTCTTTGAAACGATAGCGTCTGCAATTAAGGGAGCCTTCCAGGGGATTGGAGAGTGGTTCAAAAATACCTTTAGCGGAGCAAGCGATAAGTTGAAAAGTGGCTTTTCGGGAGTGAAGTCGTTCTTCAGCGATAAAAGCAAAGAGGTTAAAGATGCTTTTACAGGTATTCCGGATTGGTTTAAAACAAAATTCGCAAGTGCATACGATAAAGCCAGCGGAGCTTTCGCAAAAGCAAAAGATAATTTTAAAGCGATCAGAGATAATATCAAGGCGCCGTTTGGAGGAATAGCAGATTGGTTTGAATCGACATTCAAAGGTGCTTGGGAAAAAGTCAAGGACGTATTTTCTTCAAGAGGAAAGATCTTTGCCGGAATTAAAGAGGGAATGGAAAAGACATTTAAGACAGTGGTGAATGGGCTGATCTCCGGCATTAACGTTATCGTATCGAAACCTTTTGACAAGATCAATAAAATGCTCAACACGATCCGCAAGGTTGGTGTTGGCAAGATCAAACCGTTTGAGAAGCTGTGGGAGGAGAATCCGATCACGGTACCGAAGATTCCGGCACTGGCACAGGGCGGATATGTGAAAGCAAACACACCGCAGCTTGCAATGATCGGTGATAACCGTCATTACGGCGAGGTGGTATCGCCGGAGGATAAACTGCAGGCGATGGCGGTAGAAGCCGGGCGTCTGGCAGCAGAGTCTACTTCTGCAGCATTGGTACCGGTGATTGAAAGATTGTGCAATGCGATCATTACATTGGAAAACACGTCCGGAGGAGTAGAGCTGGAGCAATACAAAGAGGGCGATCTGCTTCGCGTAGTAAGAAATGAAAACTCAAAATATAAAAAGCAGCATGGTGTGTCTGCATTGACGTAAGGAGGGGATGCGATTGTACGATGAAAGCAAAGGGCTGATCGCTATTGCGACCGGCTATTCAGATGGAAAATACACCTATGAGAAACTAAATCACGATTTACTGCAGCAGGATACGATCCAGTCCACTCCGGATCAGATGCAGGACAAAGACTCTTACACAAATGCGAAGGGATATCTTCGAAGGACAGTGATGGAACATTCCAGATCGAAATGGGAGGCGAATACCCATATCATTTCAGACAAGGAATTGGATCAGTTATTAAGTTTGTTCGATAAAGGCTTTGCGGTAAATGATGGGGAATGTTCGAAAAAGAAAAGACATTTATATGTCCGTTATTACAATGATTGGAAAAGGGACTATGCAACTATGATCTGCTATGTTCCGGATATTACATTTCAGTACAAAACAAAGCTTAAAGGCAGACTGTATTATCAGCCTGTCCGTTTTGCTTTTATAGAGTTGTAGGAGGTGGTTTTATATGGTGGATCTGACAGAAGCCCAAAAGAAAATCTTTTGCAGCGGTACATATTTTCATGGCTATCAAATGCACTTCCCGGATCTGGGTCTGACGATCGGCAACGATACAATTCATTCTGAAGCGGTTACGATCAAGGAAAGCATCTGCGATGAAGAGGAGCTTGTACTTGGAGGCTGCATAGCATCCTCATGCGAGTTTGAGGTGTCGGAGATTTTGCAGAACGAGCTGAACGGGCAGGGATTTATCGCCATTCAGGAGACGGTGGATGAAGATGGCGATACAGCGATACAGCTGCCGATGGGATATTATCAGGTTGATTCTGCGGAACTGGTGGATGACAAGGATTATAAGAAGGTCGTGGCGTATGACGCTTTATATGGAGCATCCGTGGATGTCTCTGAGTGGTATAACGCTCTTTTTCCGGCAGAGGAGAAGAGTGTCACAAAGCTGCAGGACGGCAAAGAAGTCACCGTGAAGGTTGTGGAATACGGGACGGTGAAGCTTAAGGCGATGAGAGAATCGCTGTTGCAGCATTTAGGGATCCCTTTTCGACCGCAGAGTCTGATCAATGATGACATGGACGTGGAGAAAACCATTGCTCCGACGGCGGGAAGTCTGACAGGAACCACGGCACTCAAGGCAATCTGCACGGTGAATGCCGGCTTTGGACGAATGGATCGGAGTGGAAGTTTCGAGGTGATATATCTGCCGGATATGCATTCTATTGGTTTGTATCCACACATTGGCTTATATCCGCATGTGGGTCTATATCCGACAAGTTCCGGCGGCGCACAGGATATGACAAAGTTGTCCGGCGCATCCGATACCGAAGCAGAATACAGGAGTATCCGATGCGAGGAATACACCACGGACAAGATCACCTGTCTTAATATCCAGACGGATGAGGAGGACGTTGGCGTGACAGTCGGGACGGATCTGAGCAATCCATATCTTATCACCGGAAATTTCCTGCTGTACGGGAAATCCGTGGACGAACTTAAGGTGATAGGCAGCAATATCCTCTCCAAGCTGAAAGGCATCTATTACCGCCCGGTATCGGACCTGAAGCTGAATGCTCTGCCATATCTGGAGACGGGGGATATGATCGTGGCGGAGAAAGAAGCAGAGAAGGTTTATTCATATATATTCTCCCGCACGATTTCCGGCATACAAGCGCAGATCGATACATACGAGGCGAAGGGAACCCAGAAACGACAGAATGAAGTTACGCAGGAAAGTGAACTGATGCAGCTCAAAGGCAGGACGCTGAAGATCCGAAAGAGCATTGATGAAGTTGCAATTGAGATGGCAAATGTGGAAAAGCAGACATCTACCAGATTTGAACAGACGGATGAAGCAATCCGTCTGGAAGCAAAACGTGCCACAGGTGCGGAGAAAGAGCTGCAGTCCTCTATCGAGCTGCAGGCAGACAGCGTTGTCCTGAAGGTGGACTCTGACGGCAGACTGGTAGAGGTTGCTCTGGGTGTTGATCCGGATACGGCAAAGACTTACTTTAAAGCAGGGGCGGACAACATTGATCTTGAAGCGGAGGATGTATTCAATATCATTTCCGGCAATGCGCTGAATCTTTCCGGAAAAAAGATCACGATCGCAAGTGACAAATTCAACGTCGATGAGGACGGCACAGTGAAAGCAGAGTCAATCGATATTTCCGGAGGCAGTATACATCTTGAAACACAGAAGAGCCCGGAAAGTCTTGTTCGTCTTGCTAATTATGATATTACAGCGGAAATCAATGGGGCGGCACTGAAGTTTAGGTATGCAGGAGAAGGGGCACCGAAGGATTCAAGTATACCGAATGGAACAGTCGAGGTTGCACCACCGCAGATCGGTGAGTGTTATTTTGACCTGTCTACAGCCGAGGTGTATCAATTCAAGTACGGAAACGGAGCGCATTGGGTTAAGGTGACGGAAGATCTTGACAATCCGGCAGAAGTGACGTGGACCATCTCTGAAATGAGCACCGGCGGAGGATTTACCACAACGGAGTATAAGATCGTGTATCTGGATGTGGAGGATGGAAAGGGAGGAACGACCAGACAGGCATTCCGGGAAGGAAACAGTGTTGAGGTTACTCGGGGCGGTGTAAACTTTGCGAAAAACACATACACGACAAGAAACGGAACGGCACAGCAGCAGGACATGTCCACACATATTGAACTGACTGCAGATGAATACGATGAACAGCTTCAGCCGGTTCCGGTTGTGAAGATGGATGCTCCTGTAAATGTGCAGGGGGATTATGCATACCGCGGAGATTTTGCGGTGCTTGGCGATGTCGCATCGAGTGGAACACTTTCGGGCAATGCATTAGTGATCAACGGATCGCGCCTGCTCTGCGGAAGCTTTGTCCGTGATTTTACGGCAATTCCACTGCCGAGCACAGGGATTATCACGATAGCGACACCGGACATTGATACAACCATGCCGGCGACAATCTGTAATGGAGATGCAGACGCCAATCCGGGCTTGGCATTCGGAAGTACACGTATTTGCCCGGCAGCGGCATGTATCGAAGCGCAGGTTACAAGCACGCCGTCAGGAATGGCGCGAATCAATTATTCATACTGGCAGAAATTATAGGAGGTAGAAAATGGCGAGTTATTTAATACCGGAACCGACGGAAAGCATAAAGAGCTATACAGGATCTTTGCTGTTTACGAATAACAACAGAAAATATTATGCGTTAAAACTTAATCCCGATAATCACACAGAGAAATGGTGGGCGATCGGAATGATTGCCAGAATGGGCGGATGGTATAAGCCGATTGTCGTGTCTACAGTTCAGGATTATGCGAGCACAATGTCGGATGATGAGGATAGACCGTACAAAGCAAGTATTTCATTTGAATATGACGGTGTTCAATATTATGTTTCTTCTTATACGTCTGCACTGCAAAGCTTCAGCGGTTCGCAGAATATACCGACTTGTGAAACCACGTATTCGGTTGCAGACACAGACAGTAGCATGACGGAAGCCGGAAAAAAGCTTATTGATCTGTATGTTGCAGATGGAGGAGAACTGCCGGAAAGAGAAAAGGATCCTCAAAAATATCTGCTCAGCGAACCGACTGCAGAAACATCAAAGGTTCTCGCGCTCGGCACAAGGAAGGGATTGGGAAATCTTTTGATTTCGCAGAATGCGGAGCAGTATTCTTTTAAGCCGGACGGGAGCACAGAAGAGTGGTGGGCGATTGGAATGATCGCGCATAATGGAAACTACTGGCATCCCTTGATCGTATCAAACACAAAAGAATATTCGTATTCCTTTTCGACAAAGTATTATCCGAATAATGACCCTCTTTCGAATAATACAGCATCATTTGAGTATGAGGGGAAAATCTACCATGCAAGTTTCGGAGCCTTCGGGTCGATTGGCAGTAGCAGTGTAACGACCAGTGCAAAGATACCGGTCTACACGGCGACAAAATCCACCAACATTGAGGAAATGGCAAAGATCCTGATCGGGCTGCATCTTGCGGAGGGCGGGACATTGCCCGGCAAAAAGTCAGCATTTGAGCCGATGGAGTATGAAACGATCGGCTGGAAGAACGATGGACAACCGGACATATCGGCGGAAAATCTGGGGAAGATGGACGAGACAATCGGAAAATTGTGTACCAATTTGAATATTGCGCATGAGGAGCTTGAAGCAGACATTCAGGAACTGGCAGAAACGATAGGAGCAATTACGACAACGCAGTTTTAGAAAGGAGGAATTTGAGTGAGCATATTGGATGATCTGCAATCTGTTGCGGATGCTATTCGTAGCAAAACCGGAAAAACGGACAAAATGATGTTGGCGGAAATGCCGGGTGAGATTGAAGGGATTACCGGAGGAGGTGAAATAACGAAATACAACATTTCAGGATTTAAGCTGCCGCAATACGGCTTATCTCTCACAGATAATTTCGAGATGCTTAATATGAACAATAATGCGGTTCGACCATTATGTAGTATTGATTATTCCAAACCCTGGGAAGTCGAAATGCGATTTACCCCCAGTTATTCTTCACCTCAGGATATGACATTGACAGGAACTTACGAAGCGAATTATAAAAACCCATCATATCAGTTGAAACTTATGGAAAAACGTTTATGGTGTGGATATTCGACGAGAGGAGCTACATGGGACTATCAAATATCTGTTCCGCTTGACGCAAGTGATTTTTCATCGGGAACAACATATATTGGAGTGTTTGGCTGGAATGGAACGACATTTTATGCAAAAACCTTAGATGAAAACAGAAACATATTACTTTCAGGCGAGCTTGAGGTAACGCAACAGCATTATCAGGATGAAAATTATCCATTTATTTTCGGAAGAAATGTCGCATCGAATATTTACTATGTGGGAGATATAGATTTTTCGAAAACGTATATAAAAAATGATGGAAAGATCGTCTGGGGATGTCAAAAAGATAACAGTGTGGACAGTTATCCAAAATCTCCATTGTCCATCTATGTATATCCGGTGATTGTGGTTGAAGCACAAAGGATAGTAAGAACATATCCGACTTATCAAGCAGAAGTATATTTAACAGATTAAAAAGGAGGTAATACAATGATAACTAAAATGGGGAAAAAAGCGTGGGATTTTATAACGCAAGGAAAGCTCGTGGATGAATGGTTCGACACGGACACTGTGACGATAAATGGTGTTGTTGTAAATCGCGAAAATTATGGAAGCAGCACGGCATATAACAATGAAAAAGGCAATCCACTTCGTTTCAAAATTTGTGAGAGACAAACGGCTATGTCTCCATTACAGTCAGAGGTCAACGGAGATTTAATATATCGTTATATGTTTCCATATCGAAAAACTATGCTTACATTGAGCGCCACGGATTACAGAGATAATAGCGTTATTTGTAATCCGTTTATATACGGAAATTCTAATTCAGATGCCACTGCGCAATTAGTATTTTTCGGAGCATCTGATGATCCAGAAAACGAAGATGATTACTGGTTAAAAGGATGGTTAAAAGGAGTTTGGTGTAACGGATCAACTGAGCATACAGTCAAAAAAGATGGTGTCCGTGTTCAGGAGTTAAGAGTGTACAACAGCAAGGACGAGGAAGTTACAATTAAGGAAATGTGCGCATGTGTTGGCTATCTTTATATAACGGAGAGAGCTAAAGGGCCAGACAACGTCTCGGATAGTACGAACATGACAGAAGCAGCGGCAAGATTCATCATGATTGACCGCACGGTGTTAGACACACCGCTTGTAATCCCTGCAAAATCGTTGGGATCTTTGATACTAAAATAAGAATAAATTGATAACCCAAGGAGCGTCAGCTCCTTATTTTATTGCCTAAAGAGGCGGAAAGGAAGGTACATTACATTATGGACAAATTACAAATCTATGCAGCCCAGCTCGGACTGTCAACGATGGCGGCAGCAATCGCCTCGCAATGCGGCTTGCTCGGCTGGATGCTGGTGGCGGTAGCTGCAGCAATGATCATTGATTTTCTCGCCGGTATGGCTGCCAGTGCAAAGGAAGCAGTGGAGCATCCGAACGATGAAAAGTACGGCTGGAGCAGCAGGAAGGGAATGATCGGCATTTTCAAAAAGTTCGGTTACATACTTGTGATCGTAGCATCAATGATCGTGGACTTCCTGATCTATAAGTTATCAGGGATCTTATCGGTTACGTTGCCGATGACGATGTTCTTCTCCACGCTTGTGACGGCGTGGTTTATCCTGAACGAATGCTTGAGCATCACGGAGAACGCCGGGCGGATGGGAGTGAAGGTACCGGCATTTCTAATGAAGGTCATTGCCGTGCTGAAGGGCACAGTGGAACACGAAGGGAATATATTGAAGGAAGATACAGAAATGGAGGAAACAGACTATGAAGAAAGAACATGACATTAGAATTGACAGATCAAAGTTGCACCCGTGGCTTGATCAGAAGCTGACTGTGTTACTGAGAAAGTGCGCAAAGAAAGGAATCTATCTGATCATTACAGAGGGATTCCGCAGTAAGGAATATCAGGACGCATTATATGCCAAGGGAAGAACTGCTCCCGGTAAGATCGTCACAAATGCTAAGGGCAGCACATATTCCAGTCAGCACATGTGGGGAGTTGCATTTGATATTGCAATCAATGACAGCAAGCTCCTGTATGATGCAGCCACGATCCGCAAAGTGGCAGTGATTGCCAAGGGCATCGGTCTTGGCTGGGGCGGCGATTGGAAATCCATTGTCGACACACCACATTTCTATTTGCCCAAGTGGGGAAGCACTACATCGCAGCTAAAAGCTCTTTACGGTACTCCGGAGAAGTTCAAGAGAACATGGAAAAAGACGGTGAAACGTGAGAAAGGAGCTCTTTTATGGAAAGCCTCTTCGAAAAAGACAGGATCGCACTGCAGGATCCCCAAGGGAGCTGTCGTTGAAGTCCTGTACTCGAAAGACTGGTACACGAAAGTGAGATACAAAAATAAAGTGGGATATGTGAATAAGAAGTTTGTGGCATAACCACAGCGAATGTGATACAATAAATAAATTTTGAATTATAATAAAGCACAGTAATATTTCCCCTAAACTTGCCGAGTACGGCGGTCCGGATGGGGAAGCCGGGGCTGCACTTCGTTATCTTTCACAGCGCTATTCCATGGAAGACCGCAAGGTTGCCGGTGCGCTGACGGACATCGGCACAGAGGAGCTCGGTCACCTTGAGATTGTTGCCACGATCATCCACCAGCTCACGAAGGATCTGACACCGGAGGAGATCAAGGCATCCGGCTTTGATAAATATTATATTGACCATACGCTTGCAATCTGGCCGCAGGCTGCCAGTGGGGAGCCGTTCAGTGCCAGCCAGTTCCAGAGCACCGGTGACACGATCACAGATCTCTACGAAAATATGGCTGCGGAGCAGAAAGCACGTCTGACCTACGATAACATTCTGCGCATTATCAAGGATCCTGAAATTGCTGATCCGATCCGTTTCCTGCGAATGCGTGAGATTGTACATTTCCAGCGTTTCGGGGAATGTCTGCGCCGCATTCAGGATCAGAGAAATCCTAAGAACTTCTACGCATACAATCCACAGATTGATAAGAAGAAATGTTAGTGTAAATGAATGATCCGTATCGGATCTTTGTTGTACCGGAGAAATATTTTCGGAATTTTGCATTGCAACGTAAAATCGGTATCGCTATATTGCGATGGCATGAAAGAGAAGCAGCGTGCCGGCAGATCATTATGTGTCTGTCGGTGCAGCTGCTTTTTTGAGTGATATTTTCTGCAAAGACGTCTTTTCCCAATCCTGACTTGCATTTTTGCCAGAAAATATTATACTTAAAGAGATAATGACAAACTCTGCAATAAAATGACAGAATGCACGCACACAGACGACATAGAGCGGTGTGTGGGATTGGAGGAAAAATGAAAGAGCTAAAGCCGATGAAAGAAGGAAAGGTACGCGAGATTTATGACAATGGAGACAGCCTGATCATGGTTGCAACGGATCGAATCAGTTGTTTCGATGTGATCCTTCACAATGAAGTAACCAAAAAGGGAACTGTATTGACTCAGATGTCAAAGTTCTGGTTTGATCTGACACAGGATATTTTGCCGAATCACATGATCTCAGTCGATGTGAAGGATATGCCGGAATTCTTCCAGCAGCCGAAGTTTGACGGTAACAGCATGATGTGCCGCAAGCTGGAGATGCTTCCAATCGAGTGTATCGTTCGAGGATATATCACCGGAAGCGGCTGGGCAAGTTATCAGGAGAATGGCACGGTTTGTGGCATTAAGCTGCCGGAGGGACTCAAGGAGTCCGATAAGCTTCCTGAGCCGATCTACACACCATCTACAAAGGCAGAGATCGGTGATCATGATGAGAATATTTCTTATGAGCAGAGCGTGGCTCATCTCGAGAAGTATTTCCCGGGTAAGGGCGAGGAGTATGCACAGAAGCTTCGTGATTACACGATCGCATTATATAAGAAGTGCGCCGATTACGCACTGGAGAAGGGGATCATCATTGCTGATACAAAGTTTGAGTTTGGTCTTGACGAGAATGGCAACATTGTTCTGGGTGACGAGATGCTGACTCCGGACAGCTCAAGATTCTGGCCGGCAGAGGGCTATGAGCCGGGACATGGTCAGCCATCCTTTGATAAGCAGTTTGCGCGTGACTGGCTCAAGGCAAATCCGGACAACGACTGGACTCTTCCGGAGGATATTGTGGAGAAGACCATTTCCAAGTATCTTCAGGCATATGAGCTGCTGACCGGTGAGAAGCTGTAATTGATATATGGATATAAGACACGATCGCCGCAAATGTGTGATAAGCCCCTTACGAGTGAGAGGATAGGGGAACTTAAAGTGGGTCTGCCTAAAGCAAATACAATGAGGCTTGGACCAAAGGCGGGCTTAAGAAAGGAAGATTATTGTGAATATGACAGAATTTGAGGGTTACCGCTACGTAGACGGCGGTGTTTGTGCCGCACAGGGCTTTCAGGCGAATGGTCTGAACTGCGGACTGAACCCGGACAAAAATAAAAATGATCTTGGTATGGTGTTTAGCAAGGAGCCGTGTGAGACGGCAGCCGTATATACACAGAATAAGGTGAAGGGTGCTCCAATCCGTGTGACGAAGAAGCATCTGGCAGATGGCAATGGAGTGACGCATGCGATCCTTGTTAACTCTAAGAATGCCAACACCGGTAATGCCGATGGCGAGAAGGTGGCAGCAGAGACATCAAAGCTTGCAGCAGAGGCTCTTGGCATTGATGAGGCGCAGGTGGTTGTTGCTTCGACCGGTGTGATCGGTCAGCCGATGCCGGTTGCTCCGTTTGCGGATCATATGAAGGCGCTTGTGGACGGGCTGAGTGAGTCAGGTCATGAGAAAGCTGCCACAGCGATCATGACAACGGACACAGTCAGGAAAGAGGTTGCTGTGGAGTTTGAGATTGACGGTAAGAAGTGCTGCCTCGGTGGTATGGCAAAGGGAAGCGGCATGATCCATCCGAATATGGCAACTACGCTGAATTTTATCACCTCGGATGTGGCAATTTCCCATCAGATGATCCAGAAGGCACTGGATGAGATCGTTAAGATCACATACAACTGTCTGAGTATTGACGGCGATACCTCTACCAATGATATGGTGAGTGTTATGGCAAATGGTCTTGCCGGCAACGCTACGATCAGCACTGAGGAGGCAGAGGGCTTCGCGGTATTTAAGCAGGCGCTTTATATTGTCATGATGAATATGACACGGATGCTGGCAAAGGACGGCGAGGGAGCAACGAAACTTTTGGAATGCACCTGCAAGGGCGCTCCGAATCAGGAGACAGCGATCATTGTTGCCAAGAGCGTGATTCGTTCCCCTCTCTTTAAATGTGCGATGTTTGGAGAGGATGCAAACTGGGGACGTGTTCTTTGTGCGATCGGCTACGCAGATGCAGACTTTGCGATTGACACGATGGATGTGGATCTTTCGTCAACGGCGGGTACCCTTGAGGTATGCAGAAACGGTGCCGGTATTGATTTCTCTGAGGAATTTGCGGCAAAGGTACTGGCAGAGGATGAGATTTACATCGACATTGATTTAAAGCAGGGTGATGGCTCAGCAAAGGCATGGGGTTGTGATCTGACCTATGATTATGTTAAAATAAACGGTGATTATCGCTCATAAATGTCAAAGAAGGCTTTGGCGTTCAATAAAGGAAAGGCGGAAAAGAACAGATGAAGTATATTTATGGGGTAGACCTTGGTGGAACAACAGTGAAAATGGGGCTTTTTGATGGTGAGGGCAATATGCTCGAGAAGTGGGAGATCGTTACCCGTAAGGAGAATAACGGTGAGCAGATCCTGCCGGACATTGCAAAGGCGATTGCAGATAAGAACGAGGAGAAGTCAATTGCGAAGGAAGATATTCTTGGTATCGGCATGGGTGTGCCGGGACCAATCACAGAGGACGGCAGAGTGCTTAAATGTGCTAACCTCGGCTGGGGAATTTTCTCGGTTGCAGATGAGCTTCGCAAGCTGACCGGCGTTGAGAAGATCAAGGTCGGTAATGACGCCAATGTTGCAGCACTCGGCGAGCAGTGGAAGGGTGGCGGCAGAGGCTTTGACAGTATCGTTATGGTGACACTCGGAACCGGTGTCGGCGGTGGGATCATTCTGAATGGAAAGATCTTAACCGGAAGTAACGGCGCGGCAGGTGAGATCGGTCATCTTTTTGTAAATCCACACGAGACACGTACCTGCGGCTGTGGCAAGAAAGGATGTCTGGAGCAGTATTCTTCGGCAACCGGCATTACCAGAATGTCTGCAGAGAAGCTCGAGAGCACAGATACACCGTCAGAACTCAGACAGTATGATCATCCGATCACCGGTCTGGAGCTGTTTAAGGCATATAAGAACGATGACGCACTTGCCAAAGAGATCGTAGATACCTTCTCAAGTTATCTTGGAAAGGGATTGTCCCATGTGGCAGCAGTGGTTGATCCACAGGCGTTCGTCATTGGCGGCGGTGTTTCCAAGAATGGACAGATCGTGCTGGATGTCGTACAGGAGAAGTATGAGCAGGATGTTATGTTTGCACTGAAGGGCAAGCAGTTCCGTCTGGCGGAGCTTGGCAACGATGCCGGCATGTATGGCGCAGTACGAATGGTATTATCGTAATTTATTTTACGGTTTTTCGTGAAAAATAAGCCGAATCCCTTTATTTTTATAGAAAAATGTGTTATAATTTATCTATATAGCGGATAAGTGGCACGGGATTTTGAAGCTGACATATATTTATAGAAAGCAGAGGTGATTATTGTGTTTGATTTTTTAAAGAAAAAGGAAACTTGGAAGGCGACATTTAAGACATTAGGTTCGGCGTACAGCTATGCAAAGGTAGGTGACACAATCATCTTGCAGGAGCCAGATTCAGATCTTTCCGAGGTGCAGTTCCAGCGTAAGTTGGAGGAGGCAATGTATAAGTTTAAAGTCGAAATTACACAGGGACCATCTCATACGGAGGGATTTTGGCAGGTAGAACTGGTACGTGCCTGATTATTAGCTGTCCGGAGATGTAGCTGATGAAGAGATGAGCTCGATAAGCGCGTAAGCGGTGTCGGGCTCCTTTTTCGCATTTAGGGGGATTTGATAAAGGAGAACTTGTATGGAGATGAAAAGGATTGCAAGGATCCATACGGATTTTGCATCGAAGTTTGGTGTTCCGAGACAGAGCGGTCTTGTGCCGCAGCTACAGGGCAGGATTGTTTTTGAACCGGAGTACCGTAACGTGGATGCGGTTCGCGGCATGGAGGACTTCTCACATTTGTGGTTGGTGTGGGAGTTTTCTGATGCGGTGCGAAAGGGATGGTCGCCAACGGTACGTCCGCCACGTCTGGGAGGCAATCGGAGGATGGGGGTGTTTGCAACACGTTCTCCGTTTCGTCCGAATCCGATTGCACTCTCCTGCGTGAAGTTCGAGCGGATTGAGTGGGAAGGACCGGAGGCTCCGGTGATATGGGTGTCAGGAGTGGATATGATGGACGGGACGCCGATTTATGATATTAAGCCATATCTTCCATATGCGGACAGCGTTCCGGACGCTCAGGCGGGTTTTACCGGGCATACACAGGCAAGGATGGTTTCTGTGGTACTTCCATCGGAGGTCGCTGCAGCAAGCGGGCTGCCTGCGGACAAGCTTCTGGCGTTGACGAAGGTGCTGGAGCAGGATCCAAGACCGCGTTACCAGCAGGATCCGGAGCGGGTCTATGGCATGACCTTTGCCGGACATGAAGTGCGGTTTGTGGTACAGAAAGATATATTATATGTGAAGGATATTGATGCGAAAGGAGCAGAAAGTAATGAATTATCAGAAAGCGATCACGTTTAGTTATGATGATGGAATAGAATCTGACCGAAAGCTGGTGGAGATCTTCAACCGATACGGCATGAAATGTACGTTTAACCTGAATACGGGGATCCAGAGCAGAGAAAGCCATTTTGATATTGAAGGCAAGGAAATCTGCCGGATGGATCAGGAGACGATCGGGGATCTTTATCAGGGGCATGAGATTGCCGTTCATGGACTCACCCACTGTGCCCCGGTTGATCTGAGCGAGGAGCAGATGGATCAGGAGTATCAGACAGACATTGACAACATTGTAAGGCTTTATGGACAGAGACCGATAGGCATGGCGTATGCCTATGGTGCGTACGATGAGGCGACAGTTGATTACCTGCTGCGTCACGGCATCCGTTACGGCCGCACTGTGGAAGCGACACACGGCTTTGCGGTACCGGAGAAGCCGATCCTCTTAAAAGCAACCTGTCATCACGACGATGAGCAGTTGTTTGAACTGGCGCAGAAGTTTATTGATGTGGAGCCTGCACCGGGCGAGAAGCTGTTATTCTACATCTGGGGACATAGCTACGAATATTATGTGAAGGATAATTGGGATCGTATCGAACAGCTTTGCCGGATGTTTGAGGGACAAGATGACATCTTCCGTGGCACCAACCGGGAATGCCTGGAAATGTTCGGTGCAATCTGAATCTGGAAAGCGGAGAAACAATATGTCTCTCCGCTCCTTTTAATTTTATAGGAAGCTGTTCGTGACGCAGTCAAAACAAGGGCAAAGCATTAGCTTTGCCCTTGTGACTTCTACGGTTCAATCCTTATCCCAGAAATGGAAACCAATCACGATACCACCAACGATCACGATCAGCCCAAGGATACATACAGCACTTAAAGTTAATCCGGTTGTCATTGCAATCACCTCCTATATGATTCTAATATTGATATTGGTTCGAAAGAAATTCCGTTTCCGATAATACACAGGATTGGCTCATCAAATGATGTTCTATTCATATGTGGTATTATATCACGAAATGTTGCATGGAAATAAAAATAAATTACTCAAACTGATATGTAATGACTTTTGTCAAGAGTAAATTCGAAAAAAATTAAAAAAAATTAATTATTCTGTTTTCTGAAGGCACCCAGAAAGAGCTTCGGAGTATCAGTTCCCGGCATTGGCCACTCTGATATACGCGGATTGGTTACCTACAGGTCAATGGTCCGCCGTGAGCTCTGACTGTCTTCGCGCGTGGATCACAGCTTTTGCTGTGCCAACAAAGTTTGATCGCAGATAGCTCGAACCTTGAAATGACCGAAACCCTTTCAGGATGTCTTCAGTTTTATGGTATAGTGCCATGTGTATGCGGCGTAAGCTGCCTTACACATGCTTAACTAACAATTATAACTGCACGATGTTTAAGTCAAGGCTGCGTCAGCAACGCTGTACAGCGGCCCGGCCTTGACTTAAACAGGCTGCTGTTATATAAGTATCAGGCGATACGGTCAGTCATCATGCCCCATATGAAACAGACAAGTTCTCTTGTGATCGCTGTTTTTGCTACGTTATGTGTTTTTCTTTCCTGAAGAACCATTTTATAGTATTTACGCCTCAGTCTTTCGTTTGCTTTATCGGCATATGCGATTATCTCTGGGGGATTTCCGGACTGCCGTGCTTTTAATGCCTTAGATTTATAACCGATCTGTCCGCGAGCGTAACATTGTGCAGCTTCTGTCAACAGCAGGCGGAGATGCCGGTTTCCGGCCTTTGTGATGCCAAGTCTCGTCTGATCATCACCGCTGGAATCTTCACCGGGTACAAGCCCAAGATAGGATGCAAATTTTGAAGCAGCGGCAAAGCGGTGAAAATCACCAACCTCCACAAGTGTGGACAATGCAGTATGTGTTTTGATCCCAATGAAACAGCTTAGTTTTTTGACCGATTCATTGTATTCCGGTTTTGAAGCGATCTCCTCGATCCGGCTGTCCAGACGTTCCAGTTTATCTGTCAGCGTGGTATAGGTCAGCAGATACTCATCAAGAATCTCGCGATGCATACTATTTAGTTCCAGTTCCTTCAGCCATTTCAAATGAGATATTGTCCAATTGCTTTTTCCTCCATAAATATGACCATGACGCAGACAAAACGCAAGGATCTGCTGTTTTATCCTTTTTAATGCCAGCTTATGATCATTTCTCATTCTGAGATATTCTTTGGTTTCTTCATCTGTTGCAGTCGGTATATGCACTGCGCTGTAATTATGCTGTGCCAGGCATCTGCAATGACCTCTGCGTCCCGCTTATCCGTTTTGATCCGTTTCCTGCTTCGCTGTTCCAGCATTGTTGTTGGTGCCAGGATCACACATTCCACATGATGTTCTGTAAGCTGGTGGTACAAAGTGTAGCCCAGACATCCGGCTTCATAGCCGCAGACAAATCGTGCATCATCCCCATAAACAGTACGGAGAAATTCAAGATACTTTAACACTTTTTTGTAATCCACTTCCGTTCGTTGGAAGTGTGAGGCTTTTTCTGCCTCGATTGTGTACGAGCAAAGTGTAAAACTTGATTTGTGAACGTCCATTCCCACATAAATTGTGTTATAATACATTTGGTGACCTCCTTTTGTATGCGGTAATCCCTGTTACCATTGTTTTTTTCCAATTCATAGTATACAGGTAAATCCACGATGCTACAAATTGGAGGTCATTACATATTGTCTTCGCACACCGATTAGTTGATTGCGCCCATACTATTTCTTATGTCCGAAGCCTAATTTGGTTTTTTGCCTTGATTT
>ERZ779843.837-NODE-837-length-42288-cov-6.222456_pt1 | contig 42288 bp, 26 predicted proteins | sample MGYA00511560_ERZ779843 | MGnify/ENA primary metagenome ERZ779843 (study PRJEB29588, sample SAMEA2158062) | human gut metagenome | biome: human gut; feature: human-associated habitat; material: faeces | place: Denmark | collected 2008/2010 ... | reverse complement strand
TGTAATGGTAACACAACAGATTCTGGTCCTGTTTTTCCAGGTTCGAATCCTGGTAGCCCAACGGAAAGGGTGTCGGTGGCACCTGATTTTTGCGGAAGATTGGACTATGGTGTAATGGTAACACAACAGATTCTGGTCCTGTTTTTCCAGGTTCGAATCCTGGTAGTCCAACACGAGGCTTTCCTCATTGAGAGGAGAGCTTTTTTTATGTGAGGCGGTTGATTCCAAGATGACGTGCAGACGGCTTTCTTTCCTTCCCAGGGATTTTGCAAAAAGATCTTTCATCTTGTATCGTAAGTCTTTTAAAACAAGTATGTTGTGTCCTGAAGGATGTACCGGCCATCTTTCAGCCGAAGCTTTCCCCTTCCTTATGGAGGACGGGAAAAGGCCTTCCTTAAAAAGGGCATTTTTTTCTGCGCCAAACGATTTTTCAATCTCAGGCAAGCGATTTTTCGTTCTGCGCCAAATGATTTTCAGCTTTCAGCCGGTGGGTTTTCCGTTCTCATCCTGACGGAAGGCTGAAAGATGGGTGTCCCATCCTTCAGTTGTTTTATATGTTGGGACGCAGTGTGTTATCGTTCAGCCTGAAAGATGAAACCATTTTTCTGAAAACTCTTGGGGGAGGAGGGTAATTACAGGTGCATGAGTGGATTTTTACTTTAATCTTATGGGGTTTGGAAAAGAAATGTTATATTTGCGATGTCTTTGCCTGTGCTGGAAGCCCTTGACGGGCAGGGCATGGGGGAGGTATATATACATAAAAGGCGTAACTGTACGCTTTGGTTTTGACGGTCTAAGAACTTCGCAACTTCAACAGTATGTCAAAAACAAAGCAACGGGGACGCCCTATGGGATGTATATTATATATTCTTGCCGGTGGATGGCCAAAAATGCCATGGCAGGTAGGTTGCTATATATTTACATCAGCGTGGGGCTTTCAGCGTTGCTCGTTTCGACATACTGGGCAATGCGAAGGCCTTTAGACCGTGGAACGAGCGACAGGACTGGCTCCACGTTTTTATATGTATCTATGAAAAAGCAAATGTTATTAACTGCCGAAAGGGAAGCCGTCGGTTAACAAGGTGACTTATGAAACAGATTCATCTACTTTTTTTTCTTAAACCGATATTGTCGGTGTTTCTCGTGTGTTCAGCCATTCCTAGCGTCAAGGCTGATGACATCAATGTGGGAGGTAAGTACTACACTAATTCTGCGACCGGATATTACAAGTACGCTGCGTATTATGACGTGAAGGGCGACGGGACGAGGGTGTTAGGTAGTGCGGGCAGCGACACGTTCGAGTGGTTCAATTTTGACAACGACCGTTACGTGGATGGCTATACGGCGGCTTGTGTATGGCAGGGCGATGCCACGTTTACTTACGGGTATCAGGGCAGTAACATGATGTTGGAGAATGATGTTAGCTTTGCTTATCAGGCCATAGACTTCAACAACGACGGGCGTTCCGATATTAAGTTCGGGTCAAGATTCTGGCGAAGCGGAGAATATGTTTATAACACCAAGCCGGAAGAAGTCCTTATATATGCGCGTGGGCAGTGGTGGCCCATGCGGTTCCGCTTGCTTTCCCCGGAAGCATACCGGGGCGAGCAGGAGAAGATGGTTTTGCATACGAGCATCGGCTTGGGAAGCGGAATATCAATCATTAGCGGAAATACCTCGTCCATAGCCGGGACTGCCCTACAGACCATCGATCTCAACGGGGATGGCTATACGGATCTCGTGGACGCGGCTTCCGGGCAGTTTTACCAGAACCTGGGCGACGGCCGCTATGTGAACAATGAAATGGGCGGACAGCTTACTTTCCGGGATTTTAATGATGACGGCGTGGCCGATTATGTGCTTTTCGACAGTGAGGACAAGAATATTTCCGTATTTTTGTCCCAGACGGACGGCTCGTGGAAGGAGCGCGTCATTCTTTCCAATTTGTACTGCGACGAGGAAGTGTCGTGCTACGATTTCGACAAGGACGGGGATGTGGACATCCTGATTACGCTTAGTTATGAAGCGCAAGGCCACGACAACGGAGGCTCGTTTGTGGTGCTGATGGAGAATCAGGGCGACGGCTCGTTCAAGCAGCATGAGTTTGTGATGGAGGGCAGGGTCTATTTCCGTCAATGTGTAGACCTCAATGCCGACGGTTACTACGAGCTTGTGGCGCAGAGGCAGGAGGAGCAGCCGGAAGATGAAAGGACAAGCAATCTGGTATATTATACGGTGAAAGGCATGGACGTGGCCGACACGCCGGTCTTGCTGAAAGAGGCGGTCGAAGGATGGCCGTCGGATGGATACAAATGTTTTGTGGCCGACTTGGACAATAGCGGATACATGCGCGTCTATTACCGTGACGAGGTGGAGGAGATTCCGGGAGTCGGTGTCAATACCCGCCCCGTTGCGCTGGGCAAGCCGCATTTTGTATATGATGCCGGAAAGGGGACGCTCAAAGTGGAATGGGGCGAAGGGAGCGATGCCGAGTGCTCCGTGGCCGACCTTACTTACGCCTTGCGCATAGGGACGGCCGAGGGGGAAGGCGACATGCTGTTCGCCCATGCCTTGCCCGACGGCCGCCGCAGGAACTTGTTGGACGGCAACTGCGGGTATGCGCGTTCACGCACTTTGAACGTTTCGTCGTGGCCGGCCGGCAAATATTATATCTCGGTACAGACTGTGGACCCGGGGCGTTTAGGCTCAGAGTTCAGTGCGTATGCGGTGTTTGAAAAGGAAGAACCGGCTGCCGATTTCATTCTGTCGGGCAAATATTATTTCAGCATAGGCGACACCTGTACGGTGGTACTTCTGGGCGGCGTGGAGGCCGGTTGTACGTATGATTGGGATTGGGACGGTGCCACGGTGTTGTCGCAATCGGAAGACGGTGGCGAGCATAAGATACTGTTCACCCAAGGAGGCGAGAAGCGTGTTTCGCTGAAAGTCACTTCTGCTTCCGGAGCGTTTACCCGGGTGGAGCATACGTTGGATGTGAATCCGGGGAATGTGAAGGAGCATGATTTCGGAGCGGAAGTTAATGACGTTCAAGTAGCAGTGGATTTGGACGAAGACGGAAGAACGGAAGTCTATGAATTTTATGATGCTAAGTTCTATGAGGTAGACGACAACGCCAAGTATAGCACGGTCAAGAAAATTTGGAACAGTAACCTGCCAGAAAGGGCGGAGCCTGTGGTGGCAGACGTGAACCGGGACGGAATGGCTGACGTGATGTTTTATGATGGAGTTTTCGGTGCGGATTCCTATTCATTAATCAATGAGGGGAACAAACAAATGACCCTCAGCAATGTGACCGCGTCGGTTTTCAACTGTGCGTCATTTCAATACCTTATGTTTTACTGGTTCAAAGACTCCACCCATTTTTATCGCTATGATTGGTATGATTTCAATAACGATGGGTTATTGGAACCGGGTGGTTATAGGAATACGGGAGATTATGCAGCCTTTGAGTATGTAGAGAAAGAATATTATCACAAATTCATCAGTGACCATTATGATAAAACATTCCATCCCAATATTACCATTGATTATGACCGGGACGGGCTTGTCGATTTTATTGATATGCAGCATCGTTGGGAAAAAGGGGATGGTGGATGCGTCACGCTGTTCCGTAACAATGGCGATTTTACTTTCACTCCCGAAAAATTGGAATGGATAGATTGGCAAGACAGCGGGGAATATCTGTTGGAGGACCTTGATGGTGACGGCCTGTGGGATTGCATCCATGACGAAAGTGGCTCCTTTGGTGGCCATAGCTGGTATTCCAGTTGCATCCGCATACAATGGGGCGATGGCGACACGCTGCTCATCCCGGCAGAAAAGGGCATAGCATTCTCCGATTTAGAGAAAGCGATGGATGTAGACAATAACGGTTGTCTGGATTTGGTATTTAATACGGGTGAGAAAAGCGTGAAGTTGGTGGTTTATTTTTATAAGGACAGGACTTATAAGATTGGGTTCTTCAACATGGAATATTTTGATGATAATGATCCAGAATACCTCCTTACCGACGGGCGTTTGGCTTACGGTACCACGGTATTTTCCGGAACAACCAACAGCAAACCCGCTGCCCCGGAGCATATCCGCGCTTCGCAAGACGATAAGTTCGTGACCTTGGAGTGGAACCATTCCGTAGACAAGGAAACTCCGGCCGCTTTGATGCGTTATAACATCAGTATCCGCCACAAGGGGAAGACGGGCGAGGGGGCTTATCTCATCTCTCCGCACAATTCCACGAAGAACGGGGTGCATGTGCCCTCTCCTTATCCCTTGATAGGCGGGAACAAGTTCAAAATTCCGATACAGAACATTCCGGCAGGAGAGTACGAAGTGCAGGTGCAGGGCGTTGACCGGGGGATGCTGGAGTCCGACTTCTCTGAGGTTTACGACCTGACGGTCGTGGGATACTCTATAATAGAGATGCCTACTTCGGCCGGTGTGGGACAAGAGGTGCAAGTGAGGATACTGGACAATAGCGGACAGGAAGTGGATTTCGGCCCGGGGGCTTCTGTGGAGAAGAAGGCCGGCGGGTACTATACTGTGGTTTGGGACAGCGAAGGAAGTAAGACCGTCAAGGTTGGCACGCAGGAAAGCCGGGATATCTACGTATATCCGGTCCCGCAAGGAAGTTTTTCTTTGCCGGAAAGGGTTCTGTTGGGTGCCAAAGTCAACCTTGAAGGCGAAAACATGAGCCGGTGCTCTTGGACTTATTCATTGGATGGCGGTGAACCGCGCTCCGTGGATGAGGACTCGGATGTAAAGATTGAAGTAGTGGATGAATGCCATATGGTTGTGACCTTTGGCGAAGCGGGAAGTTACGAACTGTTCCACCATGTGGCAGATGATTTCAATACGGAGACGTATTCTTCTGTGACGGAGGTGGACGGCGAGAATCCGGCTCCTGTGATTTCCGTGGTGGACATCGAACCGGAATCGGGTCGTTATCGCCTGAACTGGAACGCGGACAATCTGCCCGCAGGTGCACAGAGCATCAATATCTATAAGGAGACCTCTCGGTATGATGAATACGAGCTGTTGGCCAACCTGCCTTTGACGGAGACGGCTTATGTAGACCTTTCATCCATGCCGGACTATTCCGCTTCCCGTTATTACATGACTTGTGTATTGCCCTACGGGGAGACCATGGCCAGTGCGGCTCATCAGCCGATACATGTGATGATAAACAAGGGAATGGGGAACACTTGGAATCTCGTGTGGACCCGTTATGAAGGCCGTGATGTGGAAAGCTACCGGATATTGGGTGGAGCGTCGGCGGACAATTTGGGTGTCATTGCCGAGGTTTCAGGACACCAGACATCGTACAGCGACCTCGCCGCTTCGTCGGATATGAAATATTATGCGGTGGAAACGGTTTCGGGTGCAGAACCGGTAGCTAAGAGGTCGAATGAGTTTTCTACGGCTGTGGCATGCCGCTCGAATGTAGTTTCGACAGACAATGCCATATCAGCCGTTTTGGCGCAACAAATCACCATATTGAGTGATAAGGAGGATATGGTGATTGAGGGAAGTTCCGGCGAGGCGTCGCTTCAGCTTATGGCCGCCATTTATCCGTTGAACACCACGGTGCAGCGTCTGAACTGGCAGGTGGCGGAAGGAAATGACATCGCCACAATCAGCGCGAGCGGACTCCTTACGGCTAAAGAGGACGGCATTGTGACCGTGCGGGCATACGCCGTGGACGGCTCTGGAGTGTATGGCGAAGTGCAGGTGCGTGTGGACGGTTTGACGGCTGTCGAGCCTGTCAAGACGGAAAGCCGTCGGCCTGAACTGAAAGCCTCGTTCTCCGAAGGCCGGTTGGCCGTCAGGGGCATACCGTCGGATGAGAAAGCCACTTTGTATGTGTACAACACCAACGGCTGTCTGATAACGGTCGGTGAAGTGAGTGGTGCAAATGCGACCCTGTCTTGTGGGAACATTCCTTCCGGAGTATTCCTTTGCCGGGTCGTGACGGGCAAGTGGGCTGAGACGGTACGCTTCTTTAAGCCTTGACAGGCAGGAACTTTTTGAAAGGGAACGCATAGGGGATGATTCCTCTATGCGTTCTCTTTTTCTGAAATACAGGAAGTGATAGCAGAGTTAGTTTATTGTCTTTTGTATGGCTTGCTTTTCCTTTTGCACCTCAATCCGTAATTCTTCGGCGAAGTATTTGTCGCTTCTGCAATGTAGGCCTGCAATGCCTTCTTCTATTAATTGGGATGTGATGGACTTGTAATACGAGTCGGTTGCCTCCATATTTCGGTTTGACGGAAAATGTCTGGAGGAAGCTATTAGGAAAAAGGAAGAGGTGTATCAAAATCTACCTTAATGTACATTTTGATACACCTCCAAGTCGTTTATAAATGGTTTGTCTCTTTTATTCTGCCTGTGCAGACATTTCCTTGTCGATGGCGGCAATCTTTTCGCCAATCAAGTTCAATTCGTCTTTCAGCTTCTCCATCTTCTTGTTCATCTCGTTGAGGAGGCTGCTGCCCTTCTTCGAACTGCAAGTCAGGAAGCCCAGATTGTTTTCGTACGTCTTGATTTCGCTGCGTTTGTTTTCGTAGGCCCGTATCAGGCGTTCCCGTTCGCGGGACAAGCCTTGTCCGCCTTCTTTGGCATCGTTCTTCAAGTTGTTCTTGAAGTTGTCCAGACGGCGGCGTGCGGCCGACATATTCAGGGCTTTGAACAGTTGGTCTACCGTTTCGTGGTAAGCCTTATAGATTTTGTCTTTCTCTTTGAAAGGTACGAAACCGATTTCGTTCCATTCCTTCATCAGCTCTCTTACGGCGTCCTGTTTGTTTTCTTCCTCGTCGGACTCCAACAAGGCTTTCAGCTTCTCGATGACCTGCTCCTTCTTTTGCAAGTTTTCTTTTTCCTCCCCACGTTGGGATGCCGTGTTCTTGCCCTTCTGTTCGAAAAAGTAGTCGCAGGCACCGATGAAACGTTGCCAAAGGGATTCGGAATGTTTTTTAGGAACGGCACCGATGGTTTTCCATTCCTTTTGTATCTGCATGAGCTTGTCGGCCGTGGCTTTCCAGTCCGTACTGTCCTTCAGTGCCTCGGCTTTTTCGCAGAGTTCCGTTTTCTTGGCCAAGTTTTGAGCCTGTTCCTCTTTCAGGCGTTTGAAGAATGCAGCCTTTTCCGTGAAGAACCGGTCGCATGCGCCACGGAAACGCTCGAAAATCTTCACGTTCATCTTTTGAGGGGCGAAACCAATGGTACGCCATTCCTTTTGCATCTCGATGATTTGCTGCGTCTGTGCCTCCCATGCAGCCGCAGTTTTGATGGCCGTCAGGTCGATGGCTTCTATTTTCTCGCAGAGTGCGGTCTTGTGTGCCAGGTTTTCTTCTTCTTTCTGCTTCAGTTCCTCGAAATATTGCTGATGACGTTTGTTCATGGCGGTAGACGCAGCTTTGAAGCGTGCCCAGATTTCTTCGCGCAATTCTTTCGCTACGGGACCCGTTTCCTTGAATTCCTGATGCAAGGCTTGCAACTGTTGGAAAGCGGATATGACATCGGCTTCTTCGTTCAGTTTCTCCGCAGTCTCGCAAAGGCGTGTCTTGATTTCCAGGTTCTTTTTGAAATCGTACTCACGGAATTCGTTGTTGAGCTTCAGTTGGTCGTAATATTGCTCTACGTACAACTGGTAGGTTTTCCACAGCTCGTTGGCTTTTTCTGCCGGGACGAGCGTCAGTTCCTTCCATTGGTTCTGGAGCTCTTTAAACTCCTTGTAGGCTTGGTTGGCTTCCTCCGGCGTGGCACTCAATACCTTGATCCGTTCCAGAATCTCTTGCTTTTTCTGCAAGTTCTCTTCTTTCTGTCGATCCAGTTCAGCCTGCAATTCAGTTCTTTTTTGCTTGATGACGTTCATGGCCGCCTTGAATTCGTCTTCGAGCACATTCGGTGTCGGAAGGAAAGCTTCGGGCTCGCCTCCGTTTTCGATGAATTGCGCACGGGCTGCCGCCACGTTTGCCTTATGTATTTTATAGAAAGCCTGTTTCAGGGCGTCCAACTCCTGTTTCTCGGCCGGAGCGTCGGCTTCGGCCAGTTCCTTCACTCGTGCAACGACTTCTTCCTGTGTTTGCGGCACTTCTATCGTTTGATTTTCCGTTTCGTTCACTTCAGGTGCTACGTTTTCTGTTACGTTCTCTTCCGTCTGGAGAGTTTCTTGAGAGTCCATCATGTTACTTGTTTTAGTATCTGATTCGGTTTTACTATTCATTTAATCCGGCACAAATTAAGTATAAAAAACGGTGGAAACCTAAAAAATCTCCTGTTTTTTTACTTTGCCCGGCTTTAAATCCATGTTTTTCGCTTAAAATACCATACGAATGCCACGGTAATGCCCACGGTAAGCATCAAAGCCACCGGGAATCCCCAAGCCCAATTCTCCATGCCGTTGACCAGGTTCATGCCGAGCAAACTGGCGATGAGCGTGGGAAACATGAGGATAATGGAGATGGAGGTCAACATCTTCATCACGCCACTCGTGTTGTTGTTGATGATGTTGGCGTAGGTGTCCATTGTCGAGTCGAGGATGTTGGCATAGATGGATGTCGTCTCGCGTGCCTGGCTCATCTCGATGTTGACATCCTCGATAAGGTCGGCGTCCAGTTCGTCCACCGGAAGTTTGAACTTCAGTTTGGAGAGCAGGGTTTCATTGCCTCGGATGGAAGTGATGAAATAAGTCAGACTGTCTTGCAGGCGCGACAAGTTGATGAGGTCCACGTTGTCCACGTTACGATCCAAGTGTTGCTTGGCTTTCTCAATGAGCAGGTTGATTTGCTTCAGCCGTTTCAGGTACCACACGGCAGACGAAAGGAACAGGCGGAACACCATGTCTACGGAGTCGGTGAATCCCAATCCGCGTTTTTGCTGATAGCTTACGAAGTCTATCATCATGTTCGTCTCGAAATTGCACACGGTGATACACACCTCTTTGTTCAGGATGATACCGAGGGGAATGGTCGTATAAGGCGTACGCGAGCGTACTTCTTTCACGTAGGGGATACGCAGGATGATGAGTATCCAACCGTCATCGAACTCATAGCGGGCACGCTCATCGGTATCGGCGATGTCCATTAAGAAGTAATCGGGAATGTGGAGCGTATTCTCCAGATAATCTATGTCGTCCTGAGTCGGACAAGTAACCTGTACCCAGCAGTTGGGTTCCCACTTTTCGAGCGTGCGCAGGCCGCGGTTTGTATTCCAGTATGTTCGCATGAATAAAAATCCTCCATAATTATAACGGAACGGAGGCAGCTCCTTGCAAACCTCTGTCCTACTTAGTTCATATTTTCCGCGTGATAATCGTCCATTTTAAATAAACACTGTGATAAATTGCGGTGCAAAGATACGATAAACCGCTTGAAGTTACAAATAAAAAAACGGCTTTGAGGCCGTTTTTTCTATCTTTTTCCCGGATTATTCCGTTTCGGAAGTTTCCCGGGCCACGGCATTGGTCAGATTGACGAATTCGGCCACGGATAATTGCTCCGGACGGCGGCCGAAAATCTCGGCGGAGAGAAATTCGGTGTGGTCTTTAGGCAGCCGTCCTTCCTGTTGTGCCTTGTGGTCGGCATCGGCCAGCACAGGGCGGATGGAGTTGCGAAGCACTTTGCGCCGTTGGTTGAATGTGGTTTTCACCACTTGTTTGAAGAGCCGCTCGTCGCAGCCTAAGTCCGTTGTGGCGTTGCGTGTCATACGGATGACCGCGCTCTTCACCTTGGGGGGAGGGTTGAATACGTGTTCATGTACCGTGAACAGGTATTCCACGCTATACCAGGCCTGGAGCAGTACGCTCAGAATGCCGTAGGTCTTGCTGCCCGGCCCGGCGGCGATGCGTTCCGCCACCTCTTTCTGTATCATGCCCGTACAGCAAGGGATGAGGTCTTTGTAGTCGAGCATTTTGAAGAATATCTGGCTGGAAATGTTATAAGGGTAGTTGCCCGTAAGCACGAACGGCTGTCCGCCGAACGTCCGTTCCAGATGCATTTTCAGGAAATCGTCTTCTATGATGTTTTCTTCCAGTTGGGGATAGTGGGTGCGCAAATAGGCCACGGATTCGAAATCAATCTCGACCACTTTGAGGGGGCGGTCTTTGCGCACGAGGAACTGGGTCATGACACCCATGCCCGGCCCCACTTCGAGCACCGGGATTCCGGGGCAGGCATCCACCGTATCGGCGATGTCCTGTGCGATTTTCAGGTCTTTTAAAAAATGCTGTCCGAGAAACTTTTTGGGCTTGACTGTCTTCATTGTTGTTTTTTTGTTTTATTTTTGTGGGGACAAAGGTAATTAAAAAATAGACATAGGCGGCATTGGAAACTTCTAAGATCATTCGTCATGCGTTGAATTTTGCGATTAAGCGAGCGCAGACAGAGCTTGCTCTGAATCTGCCGAGCGTGAGCAGATTATTCAAAATAGCCTTTCCCTTGGTGTTGGGAGGCTTGATTTTGTGGTGGATGTACCGTGATTTCGACTGGAACGGGCTGTGGGACGCGTTGAACGACGGGATGAATTGGACGTGGATGTGGCTTTCCATGCCTTTCGGCGTGTTGGCGCAAGTCTTGCGGGCGGCCCGTTGGCGGCAAGCCTTGGAACCGTTGGACGAGCGTCCGCGTTTGTCTTCGTGCGTGCATGCCGTGTTCCTTTCATACGCCTCCAGTCTTGTGGTGCCCCGGGTGGGAGAGGTCTTGCGTTGCGGGGTACTGAAGAAATATGACGGGACTTCTTTTACGAAGTCCTTGGGGACGGTGGTGACCGAGCGTATGGTGGATTCCCTCCTGATGTTGTTATTGGCAGCTTTGACCGTCTTGCTGCAAGTCAAGGTGTTTATGGTATTCTTTGCCGAGACGGGAGTGAGTTTTGAAGAACTGGCCGGACGTTTCTCGGCAGCCGGTTATTGGGTCACGGCGGCCTGTTTGTTGGTCGTGCTGGTCTTTCTCGCCGTTTTGGCCAAGCGGTTAGCATGGTTCAACCACACCCGTAACCTGCTCCGCAATGTGGTGGACGGTGTACTTTCTTTGCGCAATGTCCGTCATGTCCCTATATATATAATATATTCGTTAGGGATATGGGCTTCCTATTTCCTGCATTTCTATTTGACTTTTTATTGTTTTTCCTATACTTCGGGATTAGGGATTACGGCGGCTTTGATTGCTTTCGTGGTCGGCACGTTTGCCGTTTTGGTACCCACGCCGAACGGTGCCGGACCGTGGCATTTCGCGGTAAAGACCATTCTGGTGCTCTACGGCGTATGCGAGTCGGACGCTGTCGTGTTCGTGCTCATCGTACATACGTTGCAAACCCTACTCGTCGTCTTGCTCGGGCTCTATGCTGCGGGGGCATTGGCCTTTACCCGCCGGAGGTGCTTGGCCGGAGGGGAGGACGGAACGGAATAAATTGGATTGTTGAACCATAATATAGGTTGTTATGAACGAGATTAAGAACTTGGAACCGCAGATCGTATGGAAGAATTTCCATGCGTTGACCCGCGTTCCGCGTCCGTCTGGACATTTGGAGAAAGTGCAGCAATTCCTGTTGGATTGGGCGGCTGCGCACGGTATAGAGGCTTTTAAGGACAAGGGTGAGAACATCGTCATGCGCAAGCCTGCCACGCCGGGGATGGAGAACCGCAAAAAAGCCGTCATGCAAGCCCACATGGACATGGTGCCGCAGAAGACGGCGGAGAGCCGGCATAATTTTGAGACCGACCCCATCGAAACCTACATCGACGGCGAGTGGGTGAAAGCCAAGGGGACGACCTTGGGCTCGGACGACGGAATGGGGGTGGCGGCCATTATGGCCGTGATGGAAGACGAGAGCCTGGAGCACGGCCCGTTGGAGGCATTGATTACAGCCGACGAGGAAACTTGCATGTACGGGGTCAACCATCTTGCGCCCGACACGTTGACGGGCGACATCCTGCTGAACTTCGACAACGAGACGATGGGCGAATTTGTGGTAGGAAGTGCCGGAGGGGTGAACGTCACGGCATCGATTTCCTATAAAGCCGTGGAGGCAGATCCGGCTGACGTGGCGGTCAGAGTGACGGTCAAAGGTCTGCGCGGTGGACATTCCGGTCTGGAGATTTGCGAGGGGCGTGCCAATGCCAACAAACTGATGGCGCGGTTCCTGAATATGGCCATTCGTGAGAACGAAGCGCGTTTGGCTTCGTGGAAAGGGGGCAATATGCGCAATGCCATACCTCGTGAGAGCGAAGCGGTGGTGACGGTACCGGTCGATGATGTCGATGAGTTGCAGGGACTGGTGGAATATTGTGCGGAAATGTTTGCCGAAGAATACCGCGGGGTGGAAGAAAACATTGTGATGACGATGGAGCGCGTGGATTTGCCTGCTGCCCAAGTGCCGGAAGACATTCAGGACAATGTGCTGGATGCCATTATGGCTTGTCATGACGGTGTACTCCGCTACATCCCGTCCATTCCGCACATCGTGGAGACCTCGTCTAACTTGGCGATTGTCAACGTGACGCCGGAACGTGCGGAAGTGCTGATTCTGGCACGCAGTTCGAGCGAGAGCATGATGGATTATATCGGAACCATGTTGGAAAGTTGCTTCAACATGGCGGGTATGAAGGTGGAATTCAGTGGCCGTTACGGGGCATGGCAGCCTAATTTCGATTCGCAGATTACGGCACAGATGGTGGAAATCTATAAGGAAATGTTCGGCGAAGAGGCATTGGTGCAAGTGGTGCATGCCGGTTTGGAGTGCAGTCTTATCGGGGAGGTATATCCTGATATGGATTTGGTAAGTTTCGGTCCTACGCTCCGTTCGCCGCATACGCCGGATGAGCGTTGCCATATCCCTTCGGTGGCCAAATTCTGGGCGTTCTTGAAAGAACTGCTCCGCCGGATACCGGAGAAGGCATAAATTTTTTCCATGAAGGCCATGGTATGTTTGGGAGATAATGGGAGGCATGCCACGGACGGATGGCCGCATGGCGTTGTGAAGATTTCTTACCGTTTTGGTTTGAGCCTGTAATTTACTGTGTTTTAGTCTATTGAATGCTCTAAAAAGTTCTCCTTAGATTCGCAAATCAATCTGCGCCAAACGAAAAATCAATCGCTTGAGACTGATTTTTCGTTTGGCGCAGAACGATTTTACGCTCTCCTCACTTGTCGTTTTGTCGTGGCTTTTCTGTTTTTTGGGCTTTGGGTACGGGTGAACTGGAAACCCGGTCGGTCTGTGATGTACGGTTTTTAGAATATTATAACGTTGAATAGTTTCATTTCTCAAGAAGAATGCCGTTATTTGCATAAATCAGTACTAAAAACCAAAAGAAATAACTATGAAGCAAAAAATCTTATGGAGTATATGCGCGATGTTCCTTTGTTTCGGAACAGGGTGTCCGGCTGCGAGTTTCGATGATTTATGGAAACAAGTGGAAAAATATGAAAGACAAGATTTACCGAAATCAGCTTATAAAGTAGTGGGACAGATAGCCGCCAAGGCAGACAAAGAGCGGCAAAAAGGTCAGCAGATGGCAGCTTTGCTCTACGGTTGCAAGCTCCGTCAGGACATCGTACCCGACAGTTTTTATTCCGACATCATGAAATTGGAACGACTCAAACGGCAGACTGCCGACGAGGTTCAACGGGCGGTGCTGGCCTCCGTGTTGGGAGAATTGTATGAAGACAATGCCAACCGTAACCGGAATTACAGCGACCGGACGGACGCTCATCCCGACAGCATCCGTGAGTGGTCGTGGGAACAGTTCATGAAGGTCTCGTCGGAGAATTACCTGCTGTCCATGGCCCGTCCGGACTTGTTGGCAGCAGCCAAAGCCGCCGACTACATGCCTTTTGTGGAAAAAGGGAAGGATGCCGGTTACTTCGGCGGGGACTTGCTGAATGTCATCGGACGGCGGGCTGTGGCTATGAAGCGGTACAGGAATGTCACGGTAGAAGATGTGGACAAGGACGTGTATGGACGAATGCTCGCTATCTATCGGAAAAATGGAAACCGTGAGGCGGAATTGTTGGTGATGTTAGATTCTATCGGACATGTGGAACGTGTGTCGAATGAAGGTGTGGCGGAGTATGACCCTGACGATGTGGAAAGGCGCGAACGGGAAGTTCTGCAAACCGAAACGTACAAGACGTATGAGCGGATGCTCGCTCGTTTCGGTGACTTGCCGTTGGCTACCGAAATTTACCTGCGCATGCTCGATTTGGAGGTCAGTCCGCGCCTGAAAGTGCAATGGATAGAAGAAAGTCATGAAAAATATAAGGCTTATCCGCGAGCCAAGGAGTTGCTGAATCGTCGGAAAACGTTGGAGGCACCTGCAATGAGCTTTCTTCTTGGCAGTAGTGTGAACTCTGACATGGGATATACGGCAAGGGTGGAACACCGCAATGTGTCCGGAGTGGAGTTGAGTTGGTATCTGATGCCGGAGGGAAAACCCGAGTGGGAAAAGGTGGAAACGAAGTACCGGCGTGACCGGTTGTCTTACGTGAAGCGATATGGCCGGTTACAGAAGACGGAACGTTTGACATGGAAGGCGTATGCGCCGTACGAGTCTGTGACGGACACTTTCGATTTGAGTGTTCCCGGTGTGGGCTACTATATGATAGTCGCAAAAGCGGACGGCCAAAAAACGCCGCAAGCTTCCCAAATTCAGGGAGTGAAGTCGTCACGCTTGTTATTGGTGGGAGGTTTCTTGCCGGACAGCACCAGCCTTTGCACGGTTGTGGAGGGGTGTACGGGGCGTCCCGTGCCATCGGCTACGGTGGAATGGTACTACCGTGATACGCTGTTGCATACCGCTCTGACGGATGCCGAGGGAAAAGCCCGTTGGCGTGATGCCAGTTATATCCGGAACCACATGGGACATTACAGCCTGATGATAAAGGCGTATAAGGGGGACGACCGTTATGCGCAGCCTTGGCAAGAGCGTTTCGGAGTGCCTTTTCGCAAGAACAGTGCGACATACGACCGGGTACGTTTATATACCGACCGTGCCATCTACCGTCCCGGGCAAACGGTGTATGCGGGTGGCCTGTGTTTCGATGCGAGACTTACCGAGGAATGGGTTGTGCCAAAGCGTGAGGTGGTATTGGTATTGCAGGACCCGAATCGGAAGACCGTAGCCGAACAAACCGTGAAGAGCGATGAATATGGTACGTTTTCGGCGACCTTTACCTTGTCGCCAACCGCTTTGTCGGGGGATTATGTGTTGAAGGCCGGCACGAGGAGCACGATTCTTAGGGTTGAGGAATACAAGCGTCCTACGTTTGCGGTCCGTTTGGATGAGTTGGGTGGACATTTCCTTCCGGGCGACACGGCCTACTTGACGGGTGTGGCCATGAACTACAACGGGACACCCTTGCGAAATGCCCGCGTGTCGGCCATGTCTTCCGTGGTTCGCGCCCTCTACCGGGCTATCAACGGGGAAAAGGAGCTTCCGCTTGATACGGTATATACCGGAGAGGACGGACGGTTTTCTTTGCCGGTGCCGGTTCGGGAGGTAAAGAACATGCGGGTAGGGTTCGGCGTGCGCCAGATGGTGGAGGTGTCGGTCATGTCGGCATCCGGTGAGACGCAGACGTCCAAGACCTCTTTCCCCTTGACCAAGGAAGACTTGCAGCTTGCTTTGCAGGGGCCGATACCGTGTGTGAAAGACAGTCTGCCTCCTTTCATGGCAGAAGTACGCACGGCTGCGGGGGCGCTTTACGCGGGTTCGGTAGAAGTGACCGCCGACCTCTTCCTGTTGGAGAAACACCGACGGACGAAAAAAGTGCTGTCCGGTATTCATCTGCCAGCCAACCGTGAGGTGCGGATTGCAGAGTTGTCCGCCCTTCCCTCTGCGGATTACGAGTGGGTGGTATGGGCTATGGCGGAAGGCGACACAGTGGAAGCCTCTCATAGAATTAGGCTTTTTAGCTTGTCTGACCGCCGTCCCGGGAACAAGGATAACTTATGGTTCCATTGCGTGAACGATACGGTGCGTTTCGGCCGGCCGGCCCGTCTGATGGTGGGCAGCGCGGCGGACAGTGCTACGCTTTACTATATGCTTTTCTGTGAAGACCGGATATTGGAAGAAAAAGTCTATACCTTGTCCGATACGATCCTGAATTTCACATACTCCGAAATTCCGGAAGGGACGGACGGTATGCAGGCTGTGTTCTATTTGGTTCGTGACAACAGGTGTACTACGGCTAATGCGTATATTGTGCGTCCGCGTCCCGACAAGGAATTGCGTTTGTCGTGGACTTCTTTCCGCGACCGTTTACAGCCGGGTACGGAAGAAACATGGCGTCTCCGGGTCACTCTTCCGAACGGTAGGCCGGCTCCGGCTCAGTTGATGGCCACGTTTTATGATGCTTCTTTGGATGCCTTCAAACCGCATGTTTGGTCTTATTATAGTTTCCTTCCTTTTTCTTTGCCGGATGTAAGGATGGAGAGTACGCTTTGGTTCGGTTCTAATTATATAGCCTACCATGCCCCGGTCCACTCTTATGCCGTCAAGCCCCTGCGGTTCGACTATTTCAATCCGATGATGATGGCGTGGGGCGGTCTGCGCGCCGTGGAAGAAGTGCTCATGATTACGGACAATAGTCTGGCAGTGGGTGCGGCACCGCGCAGCGGTAGGATAGCCGGGGTGGAAATGAAGTTTGGGAAGCAGAAAGCCGCATCTGCGGCCGGTGCGCCTGAATACATGGCTTTGAAATCCCCCTCGGAGGAGGAGCAAGCTTTGGTGGAAGGTGTCGCAAAGGCGGAAATGGATAAGGCTTCGGGCGTGGCCGTCCGTGAGAATCTGAATGAAACGGCCTTTTTCTATCCCCGTTTGATGGCCGATACGAGCGGCGTGGTGACCTTGCGCTTCACTTTGCCCGAAAGCCTGACAACGTGGAAGTTCATGGCTTTGGCTCATACGAAAGACATGATGGCGGGCTTGTTGACGGACGAAGTGGTGGCCGCCAAGGAGGTGATGGCACAACTCAGCCTGCCGCGTTTCGTTCGGATGGGCGATCGTGCCACGCTTTCGGCTACGTTGTTTAACTTGACAGAGAAAACGTTGGAAGGCAAGGCCACGATGGAAGTGTTCGACCCGGCTACGGGCGAGGGTCTTTGGAAAGAGACGGTGAAGGTGGAGATGGAGGCGGAATCGGATACGGTGGTGTCTTTTGCCTACACACCTTCAGGCACTGTGTCCTTGCCGGCTTGCCGCATAATCTTCGAAGCCGGGGAACATACCGACGGGGAACAGCGTTACCTCCCCATTTTGGAGGACAAGGAATGGCTGACGCAGACGCAGCCTTTCGTGGTATCGCACGAGGGGGATACGGTGATACGGCTCGGCGGTTTGTTCCAAGACAACCATCCTGAGGCGGAGCACCGTCGTCTGACGGTGGAATATACGGCCAATCCCTTGTGGTATGCCGTGCAGGCCCTGCCTTCCGTGCTGGAGCCACGGACAGACGACGTGCTTTCATTGGGTGCGGCCTATTATGCTTCTACGCTTTCCTCCACGTTGGCCATACGGTATCCGCAGGTAAAAACGGCGGTAGAACTTTGGCAACGCGAGGCGGGTGAAGCACTCAAAAGTCCTTTGTCTGGCGGGGAAGACCTGACCGGTATCGTGCTGGAAGAAACACCTTGGGTGGCCGATGCCGAGATGGAGACACAGCGGTTGACGGCTTTGCAACAGTTGTTCGATGCTAACCGTCAGGCTGATTTGCGCCATCGGTTTGCCGAGGCTTTGGGCAAGTTGCAGCGTGGTGATGGATCCTTCGGTTGGTTCGAAGGGATGTCCGGCAACGCATGGCTGACAGGACGTGTGGCCCGTCTGTTGCTCCGGAGCGGGGCGGGCGTAAAGACAGACAGCCTCTTGACGCAGTATGTGGACGTGAAGAAGATGATGGTTTATTTGATGGGCAAGGCACACGAAGAAATTATCATGGATAAGGAAAGCCTGCGCGAGCATAAAATCCATGCGTACGGAGGTTCCTATTGGTTGGATTACCTCTATTTGGCAAGCCTAAGCGATGTGACTTGGTTTGATACGTCTGTCCGTAAGGACTTGGGATATATGCAAAGCCGTATTCTGGATTGTGTGGAACAAAGAGAGGCTGACGGAAAAAGACGGATGGCGGGGGATAGTGACAGGCTATCTCTTACCGAAACCGCCCAGGCCGTCATCGTATTGCGCTATATGGGCAAGGCTGATGCCGCCGTCGGACTGGTACGTTCTTTGCGTGAACATTTAGTGGACGGGGCAGAAGGGTTGCATCTGGAATATCCGTCTAACGGTTTTGTGGGTTCCGACCGAAAGATTGCGGTGCATACATTGTTGATGGAAGCATTATCTGCTCCAGGAAACACGGATGAAAAGGAACAAGAGGGACTTTACCGCTGGCTGTTGTCGCAGAAGCGTTTGCAGGCCTGGGGGACTACCACGAGTAGCATGGACGCCGTGTATGCCTTGATGCAAGGGCAAAAACGGGATTTGGTTTTGCGCTCGAATGATGTGGTTCGGTTGGAAAGTCCCAAGGGTGAAGAACTGGCCGTATTGAAATCTTCGGAAAGCAAGTTGGCAGGTTTGGGTACGGTGACGGCTACGGTGGAAGGCCGCGAGCTGTCGAAAGGTGCCGGTTTGTTGAAAGTGGAAAAGGCGGAAGACCGTCCGTCCGCTTGGGGTGCGGTGTATGCGCAATACCGTTTGCCACTGTCCGAGGTCGGCAGTTCCGCTTCGGGTCTTCGCATCCGCCAAGAAGTGGACAATGAACATCCCCGTGTGGGCGACCGCGTGACGCTCCGTTACGTGCTCACGTCCGACCGCGACTATGAGTACGTCCGTCTGAAGGCGGGACGCGCGGCTTGTCTGGAGCCTGTGGAATCCCGTTCGGGCTATGAATACCGCAATGGTTTGGGATATTATAAAGAGGTGAAGGACGCTTCGACGAACTATTTCTTCGAGCGTTTGCCCAAGGGAACTTACGTGATAGAGGCGGAATGCTACGTGGAGCGTGCCGGACGCTATGCCCTCGGTGCCGTGAAATTGAACGGGGTGTATGCACCCGAGTTCAGTGCATACGGGGCAGGAACGGTATTGGAGGTACAGCCATAAACATGCTTCTTATAGCGTCTTGTTTCTAACTTTGTAAATGATAGATAATGCAAATGGCGGGAGTGAAATCTTTTTTCTGCGTATTGTGGAGCTTGTGTCTGTGTGGTATCATGGTGGGGCGTACGGCCGACTATGATGCCTTATGGAAGCAAGTGCGACAGTTTGAACGGCAGGGGCTGACAAAATCTGCTTATGAAATCGTGGAGCAAATCGGTGTGAAAGCAGACAAAGAGCATAAGGAGGGGCAGCAGATGGCAGCTTTGATATATGGCTGCAAACTCCGTCAGTGTATCGTCCCGGACAGTTTTTATGCCGACATAGTGCGTTTGGAGAAATTGAAACGAGACGCCCGGGATGAAGTACGGCGAGCGGTGTGGGCCTCCGTATTGGCCGGTTTGTATAAGGACAATGCAGGTCGCAACCGGAGTGTATGGCTTAAAAAAGTCAAGGGACCGGAAAGAATGCGTGAATGGGCAAGTGGAGAATGGAAAGATGCTTCGGATGCGAACTTCGACTTATCGCTGTCTCATCCGGAATTGTTGGCCGAGGTGAAAGCTGCCGACTATTTGCCTTTCATCGAGCAAGGGGAACATGCTGCCTATTTCGGAGGTGATCTGCTGAACGTCATCGGGCGACGGGCTGTAATGGCACGGAAGGACTACAAAGCGAAAGAAGACCGTGAGGCTGTGGCCGGGTATTGTGCGAAGATGTTGCAAGAGTATCGTAGCCGGAGAAACAGGGAAGCGGAGCTTCTGGTGTTGCTCGACTCTTTGGCTCAGTCGTCCGATGAAATGGTAGGGGAGACCAACCGTTTTGTTTGGGAAGCAAGTTCGGAAGAAAGGGAACGGAAGGAGTTGGACAAAAGGGGATATGGAGACTATTGTCGGTTGCTCGATCGTTTCGGTGATTTGCCTTTGGCAGCCGAAGTTTATTTGCAATGGATGGATTGGAGTGTCACGGCCAAGCGGAAGATAGAATGGGCGGAAGAGGGTTGGAAGAAATATGCTTCGTATCCTCGTGCCAAGAAGTTGCGGGAACGAAAGGATGCCTTGCAGGCTCCTTATGTCAGCATTTCAAAGCGTGACATTCTGTATCCCGGAAAGACATATCGTTGGACGGTTAATTATCGCAATACGGAAACTGTCGCTTTACAATGGTTCAGGATTCCGGAAACCGTACGGAAGGACTCTCTTGATGTATGGAAGGAACGTAAGGTGTTGGCGGATTTTGTGAAGGGGAACGGTCGTCTGGTGAAGTCTGTACAGGTGAAACTGAAGGAGGGCCAACCTTGGGAAGATTTGAAGGATACGCTGGAAGTCGAAACTCCCGGGCTGGGATTGTATGTGGTTTGTATGCGGCCGGAGGGTACGCCCGGAATGGAAGAGGGACTGCTGTATCCCATTTGTGTGACTCGTTTTCGGGTCGTGACATTGGGTTGGCCGGACAGTTGCTTGCAGTGCCGTGTGATGGACGAGACGACAGGTAAGCCGGTGGAGGACGCAGAGGTAGAGGTGTATGTCCGTGACAGTTTGACAGCCCGGGGTGTGACGGCTGCGGACGGTGCGTTTGTAATCCGTTTTCCGGTGAAGGAAAAGCGTTCTTTGGACGAGATGAAACTTCATGTGGCCAAGGGGGAAGACCGTTATCTTTTTGCAGAAGAATGTGGTTGGGAATATAGGTACAACGATAGATGCCAACCGGAAGAGGACGGCGCGTTGTATACGGACCGAGAGGTATATCGCCCCGGACAGACCGTATATGTCGGAGGACTTTGCATGATAATGGGCGACGGTGAAGAACGGGTGTTGCCCCGGCGGAAGTTCAAGCTCTGGTTGGAGGATACTCGGGGTAAGACGTGGGCAACGAAAGAAGTGGTGAGCGATGAAATGGGGACGGTGGCTACGGAGTTTGTCTTACCTCGGTCTTGCCGGGCTGGATGCTATCGGATTACCGGGATGTATGATGTATGTTATTTCAATGTGGAAGAATACAAACGTCCTGCTTTCGAGGTCAAGTTGGATAAAAGAAAGGAACTCGGGGATACCGTGTTCCTGATGGGGAAAGCTCGGAATTTTATGGGAGTTCCGGTTCGTGATGCCCGGGTCACGGCAACTTCGTCATCGAGGAATTGGGTATATTCCCAGACTTATAGCGAGAAAGAACCGGTTGCGTTGGATACGGTGTATACGGATGCGGAGGGATGTTTTGTACTGCCTTTGCCTCTTAATAGGGAGGGTCGGCGAACCGGAAGGGGAAGTTACAGGATTGTGGATGTATACGTGACGGATAGGAACGGACAGACACAGAACATTACGAAAAACGTTCCCACAGGACCGACCGAAATGCAAATAGGTTTTTCTGTAGGGTCATATTACTGGCATCGTGACAGATTGCCTTCCGTTAAAGTCGGCTTGCGTGAAATTAACGGTGGGGAGCACCCACGTACGGCCCGGGTATTTTATCATCTTTTCCGTTATGGACCGGAAGGACGGTTGGATACGGTTGGGATGGAGCGTCCTATACAAGCCAATGTACCGGTGACTTTGACGGAAGTGAGGGACTTGGCATCCGGAGAGTACAGATTGCAGATGGAGGCCGTGGCCGGGGAAGATACCGTGAGGGCGCGTGCACGGGATTTTGTATTGTTGGACTCTACGAACACACGGCCGATAAATGGAAGTTTGGATTGGTTTGATTGTGTGGAGGATACGATAGCCCCGGGATGTCCCGGACGGATTGAAGTAGGGAGTGCCGGAAAGGACGTGACTTTGTTTTACACCTTACTTTATAAGGATCGGGTTCTGGCTGATACGCTTTATACAATCAGTGATACTATCTTGACGTTTTCCTATCCGCAAGCCTTGGACTATGGGGATGTCATGGAAGCCGTGTTCTATTTCGTCAAGGACGGAAGCATGTATAAGCATAGACAAACTTTGAAGGCCGGGCGTCCGTCAAAGCAGTTGCGTATGGAATGGACTTCTTTCCGTGACGGTTTACAGCCGGGAACGGGGGAAACTTGGAGGTTACGTGTGGTGACAACAGACGGGCAACCGGCATCCGCACAAGTGATGGCTACACTTTATGATGCGTCTCTTGAGGGTAAGTTCCCGCATCAATGGAGTGTCCCTTATAAGTATTGCGGGTCATGGGTATATTATAGTTTTAATGACTACGACGGGAATTATTTTTCTTTGAGGACTCAGAAAAAGGTAGAAACCTCAACCGTCAAAAAATTGTGTTTCGATACTTTTGGGGCGAATTTCCTGAATTGGAGAAAAGCGATGGAAGATGTACAGGGAATTACGAAACGGGAATCCCAAATTTATAATTGTTTGGAAGAAAGTCCTCGTCCTGCCCCTTTGATGCGTTCCGCCCGTGTGGAGGATGGAAGTTTCATGCCGTCTGAGGGACAAGGGAAGGATGAAGACGATGAAATGCGCATCCCGATCCGTAGGAATCTGAACGAGACGGCTTTCTTTTATCCTCGTTTGATGGCCGATGAGAACGGAGAGGTGACGATACGTTTCACCTTGCCGGAAAGTCTGACGACATGGAAATTCATGGCTTTGGCTCATACGAAAGATATGATGACGGGTACGTTTACGGACGAGGCGGTGGCATCCAAGGACGTGATGGCCCGGCTTGACTTGCCCCGTTTCGTAAGGATGGGAGACCATGCCGCGCTTTCTGCCTCGCTTTATAACCTGACACAAAAGACTATCAAGGGCAAAGTGACGATGGAGGTGTTCGACCCGGCTACAGAGAAAACATTGTGGAAGAAGACACGTAAGCTGGAGGTGGCAGCCTCCGCTGATACGGTGGTGACTTTTACTTACGTACCCGTGGAGGGCGTGACGCTGTCGGCTTGTCGCGTTTTGTTCGAAGCGGACAGCCATAGCGACGGAGAACAACGCTATCTTCCGGTCTTGGAAGACAAGGAATGGCTGACGCAGACTTTGCCTTTCGTAGTGTCACACGCAGGAGATACGGTCATCCATCTCGATGGTTTGTTCCAAAACCATCATTCGGATGCGTCACGGCACAGCTTGACAGTGGAATATACGGCCAATCCTTTGTGGTATGCTGTTACGGCACTACCTTCGGTGCTGGAACCTTCGACAGACGATGCGCAGTCTTTAAGTGCTGCCTATTATGCTTCCACGCTTTCCACTCGTTTGTCTTCGCTTTATCCGCAGTTGAAGAATGCTGTTGACTTGTGGCTGTATGAAAGCGGCGAAGAATTGGAAGGTTCTCTTTCCATGCCGGAAGAACCGGCCGGTGTCGTGTCGGACGAAACTCCTTGGATGATAGGTGCGAAGAGGGAAACACGGCTCATGCAGGAATTACAGCAACTTTTTGACCGTAACCGACAGTGTGATTTGCGCCGCCAATTTGCAGAGAGTTTGGGCAAACTACAGCGGGAAGACGGTTCTTTCGGTTGGTTCAACGGGATGTCCGGTAGTATGTATATGACTTACGGAGTGGCACGTGCGCTGTTGCGTAGTACATCCGGCATAGAAAACGACAGTGTCCTGACGGAGCATGTGGATGTACGGCAAATGATGGAATATTTATTCGGTCGGGCGCATGAAGACGTACAACGGGACAAAGAGAACCTGCGTGTACACAATGTATATGCATACGGCAGTTCTCGTTGGCTGGATTATCTGTATCTGGCCACGCTTTGCCCGGAGGGATGGTTGACGTCATCCTCTCGGAAAGATATGGATTACATGAGAGAGCATCTTTTGGAATGTCTTCCGGCGGCTTCTTCTAATAAAAAGCGGCTGATGGGCGATGAGGAACGTATGTCTTTGCCGGAGATGGCTGAGGCGGCCGTAGTCTTTCAGCGTATGGGGAAGGCCGAAGAGGCCGAGTTGTTGATGACTTCCCTTCGCGAACATCTGGTGGATGATGCCGAAGGATTGCACATCGAATATCCGTCTAACGGCTTTTACGGTTCGGCGCGGAAGATAGCCGTCCATACGATGTTGATGGAGGCTTTTCTCGCAGAGGAAATTCCGGACAGTTGTGTTACAGAAGGGCTTTGCCGTTGGCTGCTGGCTCAGAAGCGTTTGCAGGATTGGGGAACTTCTACGGGTAGTGTGGATGCCATTTATGCCTTGTTGCAAGGACAGCCGGAAGGTTTGACGTTCCGTGCGTATGATGCCATTCGCTTACTTTCTCCGCAAGGGAAGGAGTTGGCTCATGCAGTATCTTCGGTGGGAGATTGGGTCGGTTTAGGCGCGGTATCGGTATCTGTAGGAGGAGACGACCTGAAGAAAGGAGCTGGTGCTTTGGCTGTGACGAAGACAGAAGAACGTCCTTCGTCGTGGGGGGTCGCGTACGCTTGTTTTCAGTTGCCTTTGGATGAGGTGGAATCGTCCGCTTCGGGTCTTCGCATCCGCCAAGAAGTGGACAATGAACATCCCCGGGTAGGCGACCGCGTGAGGCTCCGTTACGTGCTCACGTCCGATCGCGACTATGAGTACGTCCGTCTGAAGGCGGGACGCGCGGCTTGTTTGGAACCTGTGGAATCCCGTTCGGGCTATGAATACCGTAATGGTTTGGGGTATTATAAGGAAGTGAAGGACGCTTCGACGAACTACTTTTTCGAGCGTTTGCCCAAGGGAACTTACGTGATAGAGGCGGAATGCTACGTGGAACGTGCCGGACGCTATGCCCTCGGTGCCGTGAAGTTGAATGGAGTGTATGCACCCGAGTTCAGTGCATACGGGGCAGGAACGGTATTGGAGGTGAGCGAATGAAGTATATATTGAATATAACACTCGGTATGGGGATGCTGTGGCTCTCCGCAGGATATGCGAAAGCTCAGCAAGTGGAACTCTTGAAACCGAAAGATTTGGGACGGTGGAACATTCCGCCGGGGAATTACAGTGGGATAACGCCGATAGGAGACGGGCGCTATGCCGTGGTGAGCGACAAGGAGGCGCAAGACGGATTCTTTGTGTTCCGTATCCGGCAGGATGAGCGGACGGGACAGGTGACCGAGGTGGTGAATGAAGGATTCCGTGGAACGGATTCCGCATTGAAAAGCGGTAGGGATGCGGAGGGTGTGGCTTTCGTGCCGGAAGATTCTTTGGTGTGGGTAAGCGGAGAAGCCGACCAACGTATTGTGGCCTATCGGACGGACGGCGCACCGGCACATCGGGAATTGGCTGTTCCTTCGTTTTTGGGACGGTCGGCCATTACGCCGAATTATGGTTTCGAAGCTTTGGGTTACGACCGTGCGTCCGGACTTTTCTGGACCGTGACCGAGAATGCTTTGAAAACCGACGGCAGGGTTGCGGAACCCGGTGCAGGACATGGCGTTTGCCTTCGTTTGCAGAGTTTCGGGCGTGACGGGCTGCCGCGTGCGTCGTATGCTTATCCGTTGGATATGCCCGAATCGGAGGCCAAAGGAAAACAGTATGCTTTCGGGGTGGTCGCGATCTGGCCGCAGGAAGGCGGACGCTTGTGGGTGATGGAACGGGAATTCAATGTCCCGAAGAGGCGGTTGAAAGCCCGTACCGATATGAAGATTTATGAGGTAGTACCCGGTTCCGGAACGGCACTTCCGGAAAATACCCCGTCGGAACGGTTGTCCGGCTACGCTTTGAAAAAGGAACCGGTTGCGGCTTTTTCCACCCGCATGCGTCTGGTCAGGCCGAAACTGGCCAATTACGAAGGGCTGTGCGAAGGAAGTCGTCTGGCCGACGGACGGCGTACGTGGCTGCTCGTGAGTGATTCGCAGGGCGGTTATGGAAACAGATTGTGTCATTTGCGGGATTGGATTCGCGTTTGTGTCTCGCCTAAAATAAAATGAATATGAAGAAGAAAAGTTTTTGGAGGCAAGGAATTTTAGCCCTTTGCCTGGCGTGTATGTGTTTCGCCTGTGGCGGTGGCGAAAAGAAAGCTCCGTTGGGGGCGTCTAAGGGACTGCCCGGAGAGTTGTTGTTGATTGTAGATGCTTCGCTTTGGAAAACGAGCGCCCGTGACTCGTTGGAAGATGTGTTGAAAGGCAGTGTGCCCGGTTTGTCGCAACATGAACCCATGTTTCGGATGATACGGATCTTTCCGGAAAATTATTCGGGGCAATACTCCACGATGCGTAATATCATCGAAGTACGTGAGGACCCTCAAGCCGATGGAGTGGAAATGGGAGTGGCGTATAATGTGAAAGCCGTGCCGCAGACTTATGTGAACATCAAGGCTCGGGACGTAGCTTCGCTCAATCATTTTCTGATGACCCATCGGGAGCAGATAACCGATTTGTTCCTTGCTTCGGAAATGCAGTGGGAAGCAGCGCGTTTGAAGAAAAAGTACAGCAAGATTGTGGACGACGCGTCGCGGGAACTTTTCGGCTATACGGTGAAGGTGCCGGCAGATATCGCTAAGGTCAAAAAGGGGGAACAGTTTATCTGGGCTTCGTCAGACCGTCAGACACAAGATATGAACTATGTGTGCTACAGTCTTCCGTTGGCGGACAGCAGCATGTTGTTGACCAAACGGTGGGTAGAACTGCGTGATTCGGTCATGAAGCGGAATATTCCCGGTTCGACACCCGAGAACTGGATGACCACCACACGTGAAAACGGCGAACCGTTGGTGGTGCAGCGGTCGGTTCTGTTGGCCGACGGGCGTCAGGTATATGAGATGCGCGGTCTGTGGGAGATGCGCAAAGGGGCGCTCGGCGGTCCTTTCGTGTCGTTGGCATATCCCGACTCTGCGCAGGGGCGTTTGTTGGTGACGGAAGGGTTTATTTATTCGCCCGATACGAACAAACGCGACCTGGTGCGCCGCATGGAAGCCGCCTTGCGTACGTTAGCTCCGGTGAAACCTTGAAAAAAACGGTTCCTTCCTTGTGGGATGGGGCCGTTTTTCTTATCTTTGTTCTCACGAAGATAGGATGCGGTTCGGCATAGACCAATCAGAAAACTGTGTTTTCGTTTGTCTCTGCGCTCACCTTTCACTATCTTTGTACCAAATGAAAGTACGAATATGTCTGTAAAAAGAACCTTCCTGAGCGTTTGGGGAATGATACTGGCGGGAGTTGTGTGGGCACAACCCCGGCTTGCCGTAGACCGCGATGTGGCCAACATGGGTGAGATTATGTTTCAACTGCCTTCTAAAGTAAACTTTACGTTGCGTAACACGGGGACTGACCCGTTGAGTATCACGGAAGTCATCCCTTCATGCGGCTGTACGGCCGTAGACTGGACGCGCGAGCTGATAGCCCCCGGAGCGGAAGGTACGATTACAGCGGTATATGACGCCAAGATGCTGGGCGTTTTCCAGAAAGACCTTGAGGTGTACACCAATGCTTCGGACGAGCCGGTTTATTTGCATATACAAGGGCGCGTGGTGTCTAAGTTGTCCGACTATTCAGGTTCTTTTCCCATAGATTTGGGGAATGTGCGATTGAATATCAACAATATAGAATTTGACAATGTGAACCGCGGAGATCATCCGATGGTGGAACTGCAAATCGTCAATATGGGGCGGAAGAGTTACAAGCCTTATCTGATGCACTTGCCGCCTTATCTTTCGGCACAGTATTTCCCGGAGACGTTGAGCGGCGGGCGTATCGGCAAGATCATGCTCACTCTGGACAGTGAGAAGTTGCACCAGATGGGGTTGACGCAGACTTCCATCTACTTGGCCCGTAAGGTGGGCGACAAGGTGTCGGAGGACAATGAGATTACGGTTTCTTCCGTGTTGTTGCCCGACTTTTCGTCTTTGTCGGCGAAAGACAGGGAACAGGCACCTCACATGGAGCTTTCCGCCGACACATTGGACATGGGCGAACTGGGACGGAAGCGTAAGAAGTCGATGACAGTCCTTGTGAGCAATAAGGGCAAGCGTACGCTCGAAATCCGGACTTTGCAAGTCTTCAATAAGGCTTTGGCTGTGGGGTTGAGCGACCGGAATATCGAGCCGGGTGAGACGGCGAAGCTGAAAGTCACGGTGTTGGCTAAATATCTGAATAAAGTGAAGAGCAGCCCGCGCGTGTTGTTGATTACGAACGACCCTGCCCGCTCGAAAGAGATTATTACCGTAAACGTGAAGCAATAAAGATGACGGCTATGGAACATCCTGAGAACAGTGCGGAATATAAGGGACTGACCGTGAACAGCGGCGTAGCCCAACCTTCGATTGTGAACCCGTACCTGAAGCGCGGCCGGTACCGGCATCGGCAGATGTCGGCAGGGGATTATGTGGAAGGCATCCTGAAAGGGGACGTGACGATACTCGGACGGGCCGTGACGTTGGTAGAAAGTACGAACCCCGCCCATCAGGCTGTGGCGCAGGAAGTGATAGAAAAATGCCTGCCCCATGCCGGGCGTTCCATTCGCGTGGGCATCAGCGGGGTGCCCGGTGCCGGGAAAAGTACAAGCATTGACGTATTCGGCATCCATGTGTTGCAGGAGTACGGAGGCAAATTGGCCGTGCTGGCCATCGACCCGAGCAGCGAGCGGAGCAAAGGGAGTATTTTGGGCGACAAGACCCGTATGGAGAAACTAGCCGTGCATCCCGACTCTTTTATCCGTCCCAGTCCCTCGGCCGGTTCGTTAGGCGGCGTGGCTCGCAAGACGCGTGAGACGATCATCCTGTGCGAGGCTGCCGGTTTCGACAAGATTTTCGTGGAGACGGTGGGCGTGGGACAGAGCGAAACGGCCTGTCATTCCATGGTAGATTTTTTCCTGCTCATCCAGTTGGCCGGTACGGGAGATGAGTTGCAAGGCATCAAACGCGGTATCATGGAGATGGCCGACGGCATCGTCATCAACAAATGCGACGGGAACAACGTGGATAAGTGCCAGTTGGCCGCTACGCAGTTCCGCAATGCGTTGCACCTGTTCCCAGCCCCAGAAAGCGGATGGACGCCACAAGTGCTGACCTATTCCGGCTTTTACAATTTGGGCGTGAAGGAGATTTGGGACATGGTGTACCGTTATATGGATTTTGTGAAAGGGAACGGATATTTCGAGCACCGGCGCAACGAGCAGTCCAAATACTGGATGTATGAGACCATCAACGAGCAGTTGCGCAACAGTTTTTTTCAGAACGAACAAATTGTATCCCGTCTGGCTGAAGCCGAAGCCATGGTGTTGTCGGGACGGCAAACCTCTTTCGTGGCAGCCAAACAGTTGCTCGATGAATATTTCGCCTCGCTCCGGTGAGCGGAGGTGGCGCGTAGGAAACAGTCGGGACGGATGTGTGGCATCCGTCCCGGCTGTTTTTCTTCTGGACAGGAAGCCCTGTCCTGTGTGTTTACGGTTGCATCCGCTTCCGGATGGCTTCGGCGCATTCCTCCATCAGCCACTTCGGAGTGGACGTGGCCCCGCAGATGCCTACCGAACGGCAGTCCTCCAACCAGGCGAAATCGATTTCCGACGCGGCGTCCACCAGATACGAGCGTGGGTTCACGCTCCGGCATTCGTCGTACAGGACTTTTCCGTTGGAACTCTTTTTGCCGCACACGAAGAGAATCACATCGTGGCGCGTAGCGAAATCGCGGATGTGCGGCATGCGGTTGGCCACTTGGCGGCAAATGGTGTCATAGTAACGGAAGGTGGCTGTGGGAGAAATGTGCGCACCGATGTATTCCACGATTTTCCGGAAACCCTCCAACGGTTTGGTGGTTTGCGAATACAGGCAAATGTCCCGGTTGAAATCCAGTTTGTCCACTTCTTCCGGCGATTCGATGACGATGGCCTTGCCGTCGGTCTGTCCCACGAGACCGAGTACTTCGGCATGGCCGTTCTTTCCGTAGATGACGATTTGTTTGCTTTCCGTGCCCCCCGCCTGGTATTCCTTTTTGATGCGTTCCTGTAAGTGAAGTACCACAGGGCAGGTCGCGTCTATGATTTCAATCCCGTTGGTTTCGGCTTGCCCGTACGTGGCCGGAGGCTCACCGTGGGCACGCAAGAGCACTTTGGCGTGGTGCAAGGTCGAGAACGTGGCGTGGTCGATGGTGATGAGGCCGAGTTTTTTCAGCCGGTCGCATTCCTTGCCGTTGTGCACGATATCGCCCAGACAGTAGAGCGTGGCTCCCCGTGCCAGCTCTTCTTCCGCCTTGTTGATGGCGCGGGTCACGCCGAAGCAGAAGCCCGACCCTTGGTCTATCTCTATCTTCATTTGTAAGAATCCTTTAAGTTTTAAGCACTGTGCCGTACAGTCCCTTTTTCCGTTTTGCTGAAGTTATCGTTTCGTTCTGCTCCGAATGGAAAATCAATCGGAGCAGAACGATTTTTCAATCTCAAGAGATTGATTTTTTATTCTCAGTAGATTTTTTAGCCGACTCTATCTTATTGGTATGCAATGGTTTGTATATTTGCATGGAATCCTCTTTATTCTGCTCCGACAACTTTGCGGAACCGGGCTGCGAGCCATTCCTTTTGTTCGGAAATCGTCATGTGGCTGTTGTCCAGTTCTATGGCGTCGTCGGCCTTACGGAGCGGACTTACGGCGCGGCTCGTGTCTATCCGGTCGCGTTCTTTCACGTTTTCCAGGATTTCCTCGTAACTGCCTTTTTCACCTTTGGCCTGCAATTCGTCATAGCGGCGTTGGGCACGGATTTCGGGCGAGGCGGTCACGAATATTTTGAGTTCGGCATCGGGGAACACCGTCGTGCCGATGTCCCGTCCGTCCATGACGATACCTTTTTCCCGTCCCATCTGTTGTTGGAGGCTGACCATGGCTTCGCGCACGAAACCGAGTGCGGCCACGATGCTGACTTTGGACGATACGGCCAGCGTACGGATGTCGTTTTCCACCAACACCCCGTCCAGATAAGTCTGGGGTTTTCCCGTCTCGGGATTGAGCTTGAAAGCGATGTCTATGTGCGGAAGGGCGGTTTTCAGGCGGTCGGTGTCTACCTCGTCGCCGTGGAATAGCCCGTGCCGGAGGCAGTAGAGCGTGACGGCACGATACATGGCACCGCTGTCGATGTAAATATAGCCTATTTCGCGAGCTAAATCTTTGGCCATCGTGCTTTTCCCGCAAGAGGAAAAACCGTCTATGGCAATCGTGATTTTCTTCATGTCGTTCTGTATATTATAATAATGTATAAGCTGAAATGGGGACTTGTCTGTCCTTACAGGCGGTAGGACGCGTTGAAGACGAAAGACGGGGCGGACAGGTGGTACTGGGCGTATGCCAGTCCGAAACCGAAGCGGGAAAGCAGGATGCCCGCACCGGCACAAAGACCGGCGGCGTGGGAAGAGCCTGCCGCCTTCATTTCGTTGGCTTTCCGGAAGTTGTAACCCAAGGACAGATACATGTAGTCGGTAGGCAGGAAATCCACGCCCGCTGCCAGATGGTTCATGAGCATCTTGCCGGTAGATAACTCTTCGCCCGAGGCGAAATAGTAATCCTTGTCCCATCGTGTCAGGTCCACGAGGGTGACGGACACGCGGAATGGGGCGTGGTCGAATCCTTTCGTAAATCCGATTTGCATGGAAAAGGGCAGCTTTTCGTGAATTTCACCGAATGCTTTTACCTGTCCGCCCAGGTTGCGCGCTACGGCCGACAACGAGAAATCCGTGTTCTCGTTGTAGTAATTTACGCCCAAGTCTACGGCCAGTGCCACAGACGAATAGTCGCCGTATTTCGAATAGATGAACTTTCCTGTGGCACCACCGGCCCACCGGTCGTTCAGGTTGTAGGCATACATGCCGCTCAAAGCCATGTCCATGGCCGAGAAAGAGCCCACGGTGACGTTGTCGGCCGTGATTTCGTCCATGGTGCCGTAGTGGGCATATTGCGCCGTGACGCCCATTGTGGAACGTTCTCCCAATATCTTGACAAACGCCGCACTCCCCACGTTACACCCTTGCAGGTAAGTCATGAAATTGAGATTCAGCGTCTTGTCGCTCACGGAACTGAGCAGTGCGGGGTTGCTGAAGACGAGCGACGCGTCGTCCTCTATCAGGGAGATATTGCGTCCGCCCAAAGCCGTGGAATGTGCGGACACAGGCATTTCCAGGAAGTTGAACACGGAGTTGCTTTCTTGGGCATGCGACGCGGCGGCAAGCAGGATATATAATGCTAAAATAAGCTTTTTCGTCATCTGAAATGAATTTTGTGGCCAAAGATACGGATTTTCTGAAATATCTGATTATATTTGCGCGATAATTCCGTATGGGCATACCGTTATGCAGATATAACGTGAAAAAGTCCGATTTAGGGTGTGGAACGAAAAAAAATGTGAGATTGGAAAAAAAATGGGGCGAAGCGCATGAGATATAAAAAAAATGTGCTACTTTTGCCCTTGCATGAAGAATACGTAAAAAGCTAAATATAATATGGAAATTAAAAAATCATTGAGCGCGGATCTCGAAGGCAAGAAAGGCACTGGATTACTGATGGGCTTTGTCTTGGCTCTTTCGGCCATGTTTGTCGCATTCGAGTGGACACAGCATGACAAGAAGGTTATTGAAACAGAACCTGTATTCACGGCGGCGATTGAGGAGGACATGATTCCCATCACGCAGCAGCCCGAAGTTGTGGCCCCCCCCCCGGCTGCAGCTCCGAAAATCGCTGAAATCATCAATATCGTGGACAATGAAACGGAATTGGTGGAGGAGGAAGTGGAAACTTCCGAGGAAGTGAACCAAGCCATTGTGACGACTCCGGGTACGGGGACAACGGCCGTAGCTACGGGACCGGTAGGCCCTGTGGTGGAAGAAGTGGACGAGAACCAGATTTATGACATCGTAGAGGAGAATCCTCGCTTCCCCGGTGGTGAAGAAGCTTGTATGAAGTGGTTGTCCGACAACATCAAGTATCCCCCTATTTGTGTGGAGCAAGGTATTCAGGGACGTGTATACGCTCAGTTCGTGGTGAACAAGGACGGTTCTATCGTGGATATTAAGATTGTGCGTAGTCCGGATCCTTATTTGTCGAAAGAGGCTGAGCGCGTGTTGAAGATGATGCCGAAGTGGAGTCCCGGTAAGCAAAGAGGTAAACCGGTACGTGTGAAGTTCTCATTGCCGGTGATGTTCAGATTGCAATAATATAATAAGATGTATAATGTAAGGAGGCTGCTCACGGCAGCCTCTTTTTGTGAAAAGTATAGCCTATGTATAATTGGAAAGAACTTTTAGACTACATTAACGGTGAGATTGCCGGAATGTCCTTCGAGCGTCAGCCGGCGGAACTCTATGCACCGATTCGTTACGTCCTTTCGATGGGGGGAAAGCGAATCCGGCCGGTATTGATGTTGATGGCTTATAACCTTTATAAGGAAAAGGTGGAGGTTATCGGATCCCAGGCCATGGCCATCGAGATTTATCATAATTATACGTTGTTGCACGATGATTTGATGGACAGGGCCGATATGCGGCGGGGTATGGCTACGGTGCATAAGAAATGGGACGAAAATGCCGCGATATTGAGTGGGGACTCCATGCTGGTCATGGCTTACCGTTACATGCAGCAGGGTTGTCCAGCGGAACAATTGGGAAACGTTATGGGATTGTTTACGGAAACTGCCCTTGAAATAGGAGAAGGGCAGCAATACGATATTGAATTCGAGACCCGTGCGGATGTCAGCGAAGAAGAATATATAGAGATGATTCGTTTGAAGACATCCGTATTGTTGGCTTGCGCGCTGAAAATCGGGGCATGGTTGGGGAATGCCCCCCGGCAGGATGCGGAACTTCTTTATCGTTTCGGCGAGAATCTCGGTCTGGCTTTCCAGTTGCAGGATGATTACTTGGATGTATATGGCGACCCGGCGGTCTTCGGTAAGAAAATAGGAGGGGATATCCTGTGCAACAAGAAGACTTATATGCTGATTAATGCGTTGGGGCGCGCTTTGCCTGCCGACCGTGAGCGGTTGGAGCAGTGGTTGGAAAAAGAAGAGGGGACTTATGCGCCTGAAGAAAAAATAGCCGCCGTAACAGAACTGTATGATAAGATGGGTATCCGTGCCTTGTGCGACGAGAAAATCCGTTTCTATTTTGAACGGGCTCGTGAAATTCTGGATAAGGTGAATTTGCCGGAGGAGCGGAAGGAACCGTTGTGGGAGATGGCGCAAAGTTTGTTGAATCGGAAGTCTTGAAGGAACGGGGAAGTCGGTGATGAGAATAATTGATACGCATGCCCATTTGTTCGATGAGGTTTTTGCCGAAGATTTGGAAGAGGTGGTTTCCCGTGCTTTGCAGAACGATGTGGAGAAGGTGTTTCTGCCCAATATAGATGAGACGACTATCACGTCCATGTTGGAATTGTGTACAAGGTTTCCGGGATTCTTTCATCCGATGCTGGGGCTTCATCCCACGGAGGTGAGAGCGGATTATGGCGAGGTGCTCGGACGTATGGAGGCACTGTTGCAAGCCGGCCATTCTTTTATAGGTATCGGTGAAGTGGGATTGGACTATTACTGGGACCGTACTTATTATAAAGAACAGCAAGAAGCCTTCCGTTGCCAAGTGGAGTGGTCGCTGTCATACGGTCTTCCCCTGATGATTCATTCCCGTTCCGCACAAAAAGAACTGGTGGACCTGCTCACTCCTTTTCGTACGAGAGGGGTTGCAGGAGTTTTCCATAGCTTTGGCGGCACGGTGGAAGAGGCACGGGAGTTGCTTTCGTTCGAAGGATTCATGATAGGAATCAATGGTGTGCTGACTTTTAAAAAGTCTGCCTTGCCGGAGGTGTTGCGGCAGATTCCGATAGAGCGGGTGGTGCTGGAAACCGATGCCCCTTATTTGTCGCCGGTTCCTCACCGGGGCAAAAGGAATGAAAGCGCATATATCCGGCACACATTGGTGAAAGTGGCGGAGGTTTACGGTTTGCCGGTGGAAACGGTTGCCGAACAAACATACGAAAATGCATTGAAAATGTATCCTGGCGCCCGTAAATGAAGCCGTCGAAAGGTTAAAATTAAACTTTTTGTAGGATGAGACGCACTTTTTGGGCTGAGTATGGTGATAGTCCGGAAAAAAAAGAATATTTTTGTACTCGAAAACGGAGGCATATCGTTTTTTTTTGTAACTTGCGCCCGTTTTGAGAAGGAGAGATGCTCGAGTGGCTGAAGAGGCACGCCTGGAAAGCGTGTATACGCCTAAAGCGTATCGGGGGTTCGAATCCCCCTCTCTCCGCTAAACATAAACGAGGAAATAATAATAAAATATTAATCTTAAAAAATTAGACACACAATGAAAAAGTTATTTGCAATTATTGCGATGTTTGGAGTTTTTGCATTCGGTGCGACTCAGGCCATGATGGCACAGACTGACGAGGCCGCTGCTGCGGAATCGGATTCGGCTGCTGCAATGGTAGACAGTGCAGCAGTAGATTCGGCTGCCATAGATACGGCTGGTGTCGAGACAATGGATGCTACGGAAGAAACTGTTGCGCCGGTAGAGGAAGAAAGCTTCCATAAGGAATTGAAGACGAAGTTCATCGAAGGTGATGCAGGCTTCATGTCATTGGTTGCTATAGCCTTGGTGTTCGGTTTGGCATTCTGCATTGAACGTATCATTTACTTGAGCTTGGCTGAAATCGATTCTAAAAAATTGATGGCTCAGATTGAGGAAAGACTGAATGCAGGTGATGTTGAAGGTGCAAAGACGATCTGCCGTAACACTCGCGGTCCTATTGCTTCTATCTGCTATCAGGGCTTGATGCGTTTCGATGACGGTGTGGAGGATGTAGAGCGTTCTATTACGGCTTATGGTGCCGTGCAGGCCGGCTATTTGGAAAAAGGATGCTCTTGGATTACCTTGTTTATTGCTATGGCACCGTCACTCGGGTTCTTGGGTACTGTGATCGGTATGGTGATGGCCTTCGACCAGATTCAGCAGGCAGGTGATATTTCTCCGACTATCGTTGCCGGTGGTATGAAGGTGGCCTTGATTACGACAATCTTCGGTATTATCGTTGCATTGGTATTGCAGGTATTTTATAACTATATCCTTTCTAAGATTGAGGAAATCACTTCTAACATGGAAGAAGCTACTATTTCTTTGCTTGACATGTGTATGAAGTATAACTTGAAAAAATAATTAGCAATATGGCAGCAAAGAAATATATGACGTCATATTATGTCCTGTATGCTTGCTTTGCAATCATCGTATTGTTTTTCGCGGCATTCTTTGGATATGGATATGATAATCCCGTAGGAGATTATAACGCTCCTGTTTGTACGGAAGGTTTAATGTGGCTGATGTACGGTATGTTTGCCGTAACTTGCTTGTTGGCGCTTTGGAGTGTCGTTCGCGGCATTAAGATTTCCATGGGTTCCAAGGGAGGCGACATCAGCGGTGTGCCGGGGGCTAAGATTAGTGCTGTTTCTTTTGCCCTTTTGGTAGTTTCTTTAGTGGTAGGTTGGGTTTGTAACCTGAACGAGACCGATTTTACGGCAGCGGACGGAACTGTGACATCTGCCACTATGGTTACCGTAACTGATATGTTCTTGGTATCGATTTATATCATGTTGTTATTGACTACTGTTGCAGTTGTCTTTAACATGTCTGGTGTAATGAAGAAAAAGAAATAAAAACGTCTAATTTAAGAGTAGGAAATGGCAAGAAAAAAAAGAAAAGTACCTGGATTGAACGCCAGTTCAACAGCGGATATTTCTTTCATATTGCTTATCTTCTTCCTTGTGACAACTTCAATGGATACGGATTCCGGTTTGGCAAGACGCTTGCCGCCGCCGCCTGAAGATGAACAAAACGAAGCTCAGATAGACGTGAAAGAGAGAAACGTGTTGATGGTTAAAGTCAATGCAGCGGGGCAACTCATGTGTGGGGGGGATTTCATCGAGATCGACCAGTTGTGCGATAGAGTGAAAGATTTCGTGAAGAACGAGAACAACAGTCCTAACCTGCCTGAGAAACATGCCAAGAATATTCCTTTGTTGGGAGTATGTGCGGTGACGGACAAGCATGTGGTTTCCGTACAGACTGACCGAGGGACAAGTTATAATGTGTATTTTCAGGTTCAGAACGAGTTGGTTCGTGCATACAATGAGTTGAGAGACGAGTTGAGTAAAGCCAAGTTCGGGAAACTTTATGGGGCTTTGGATGATGAGCATCAGGCTGCCATTCGCGAATACTATCCGCAGAAGATTTCCGAGGCAGAACCTAAAAATTATGGAGGGACAGACTAATGGGACGATTTAGTAGAGGCGGAAGCCGAGAAATGCCGGAATTGAATACATCTTCACTTCCTGACTTGATTTTTACCATTTTGTTCTTCTTCATGATTGTAACGACCATGCGTGAAGTTACCTTGAAAGTGAAATTTACGGTGCCTACAGGTACGGAATTGGAGAAGTTGGAGAAGAAATCTGCGGTTTCTTTCATCTATGTAGGGCCTCCGACAGACCAATTAAGGGCTGCAATGGGTTCGGGTACGAGAATCCAGTTGAATGATAGATTTGCGGAGCCGGCCGAGGTGATGGACTTCATTGCGGAGGAACGTACAAGAATGACAGACCAGGCTGCCCAGACTGTATCTATGAAAGTAGATCAACATACGCAGATGGGTATTATTACCGATATCAAACAGGTTTTACGTAAGTCGTGGGCCTTAAAGATCAATTATTCTGCTGCAAAGCGAAATTGATAAAGAGAAATCATTAAAAAACGGTATTTTCATTATGAAAATGCCGTTTTTTTTATGGATTTATACCAAGGTCTTTGTTTTTTCTTTATTTTTGCAATAAATAAACGAATAGATTATGGGGATTGCTAATTTGGATGCTCTTGACGAGCAGATTCTGAAATTAATTGCCGACAACGCACGTATTCCTTTTTTGGAAGTGGCTCGTGCTTGTCATGTATCTGGTGCCGCGATTCATCAGCGCATACAGAAGTTGACGCGCTTAGGGGTCTTGAAAGGTTCACAATATGTGTTGGACCCGGAAAGAATCGGTTACGAGACTTGTGCCTACGTGGGGCTTTTTCTGAAAGATCCTTCAGATTTCGATCGCGTGGTAGAGGAGTTGAGAAACATTCCGGAAGTGGTGGAATGTCATTATACAACTGGTGATTATGACATGTTTATCAAAATCTACGCCCGGAACAACCACCACATGTTGAGTATCATCCATGATAAGTTACAGCCTTTGGGCTTGCAACGCTCCGAAACCATTATTTCTTTTCATGAGGCCATTAACCGGCAGATGCCGATTCCTGAGATAAAGAATAAGAAGGGGAGCACGGAGAATATGGATGTAGAAGTGGAGGAAGAAGAATAATGGGGAGAAAGGAAAAGAGGTTGTCATGTCGGGAAGGCGGACAACCTCTTTTCCTTTCTTTTTAGGTCTTGTTATTTTATACGATTCTTCGTTTGAGACGGAATTTCTTAGGGGTATCAATGGTGGCTCTTTCTCTGATAATCTTTGAAGGAGAAAGGGCATTGATGTTTTTCGTCCCTATCATGTCGGGAACTTTGTATGAGTTCCCATAGCCGGATGTCGAAGGGCGGGAAGAAGGCATCCGCTTGTTGGGGCGTGTCTTCTATTTCCGTGAGATATAGTTTTTGGGCGAGTGGCAGGGCTTCTTTGTACACACTTTCACCGCCGATGATGAATATCTCTTCTTCTTCCTTACAATGTGACAGAGCTTCTTGTAAGCTACTGAATGTTTCCGCACCGGGGAAGACGGCTGCTTTGTTTTTACTCAGCACGATATTACGCCGGTTGGGCAACGCTCCTTTGGGAAAGGATTCAAACGTCTTGCGCCCCATGATGATGGTGTGTCCGGTGGTGAGTGCCTTGAAGCGCCTCAGGTCGTCGGGAAGCCGGTACAGCAAGCGGTTTTCAAAACCGATGGCACGGTTGCGTGCAATAGCTACGATAACAGATATCATGTCGGGATGGTTAGAGGGTTATACGGAAACCGCACCGGCAATGTGCGGCCAAGGATTATAGTCTTCCAATGTGAAGTCTTCGAACTTGAAGTCGAAGATGCTTTTCACGTCCGGATTGAGCTTCATGCGAGGTAAGGGACGAGGTTCCCGGGTGAGTTGCAGTTTCACTTGTTCCAGATGATTCTTATAGATATGTGTGTCTCCTAACGTGTGTACGAAGTCGCCTGCTTTCAGTCCCGTCACTTGTGCCATCATCATCAACAACAGGGCGTATGATGCAATATTGAAGGGAACGCCGAGAAACGTATCCGCACTACGCTGGTAGAGCTGGAGGCTCAATTTCCCGTTAGCCACGTAGAACTGAAAAAAAGCATGGCAGGGAGGTAGGTTCATGTTCCCGAGATCGCCGACGTTCCATGCACTGACAATGATACGGCGCGAATCGGGATTGTGTTTGATGGTATCCACAGCCTCTTGTATCTGGTCTATGAATCCCCCTTTATAGTCCGGCCACGAACGCCACTGATACCCGTAAATATGTCCCAGGTCGCCGTTCTCGTCCGCCCATTCGTTCCAAATCCTTACGCCGTGTTCCTGCAAATATTTCACGTTGGTATCGCCTTGCAGGAACCAGAGCAGTTCGTAGATGATGGACCTCAGGTGTAACTTCTTTGTGGTAAGCAGCGGGAATCCTTCTTCGAGGTTGAACCGCATCTGATGGCCGAATACACTGAGGGTACCCGTACCCGTACGGTCGCTTTTTTCCACGCCTTCCTCCAGTATTCTGTGTAACAGGTCGAGATATTGTTTCATGCTTAATATTGTTTTATTCTTTTTTCTTCTTGATAAGGGTGGTCAGCCAATCGTTGGCGGCTATGCAGAGCATGACTACACCCACGACATACAACAGGTCGGTGAAATCGATAATCCATTCAATGACGATAAGCCCTACGCCCCAACAGGCATTCTTGATGGCAGATTGTTTGAGCAATTGGTTTCTCCTATCTTCGTCTACCGTCCGTTTTTCCGGGTCATACGCGGATCTTTCTATTCTCATGTTCTTTTCACGATGAGAACGGTATATCAGGTAGACGGCCAAAAGTACGAGGAGGACAGGAATGAGGAACAGGATTACGGTAAGTACCGTAAGGAGCACGCCGCCAATTCCGAGAAGTCCGGATAAGAAGTCCAAAATCCCTTCGTTTCCCAAGTCTTCCATGAGAGAAAATGTGTGGGAGTAAACCGATGGAGGAGCATTCCATGTGCTGTCGTCAACCACGTCTTCCAGAGCCGACACCGTATCTGAGTAGACTGTGATGCCATTTTGTGCCAAGGTAATATTTTGTGAGAGACAAGCCCATAAAAGGCAAAGCCATATTTTGAGCCGTATGACGGGAAATATAGGGCGTTTCATGTGATAAGCGGTTTGATTTAATGTACAAAGATAGCGAAAGGCGAGCGCAGAGACAAATGAAAACGAAGTTTTCTGGTTTGGCTATGCCGAGCCGCATCCTATCTTCGTGGGAACAAAGATAGCGAAAGGCGAGCGCAGAAGCAAATGAAAATCCGTCCGATTTTGTTGTTCGCCCCATTTTTTTTACCTACTTTTATCCTCATAAAATGATACGACATGACACGACCGGATATACCTCAAGAGTTTAAAGACTATACCCGATGTTTGCTCGGTGCGGAGCGTTATGCACGTTTTGCTCAAGCTTTGGATGAACCTCCTTCCGTAAGTGTGAGGCTGAACCCGTTCAAGGCCGTATGGTCCGGTCTTTCTGCGGAAGGTTTGAACGGGGGAGACGGGCCGGTGCTTTGGGCCTCCGGAGAAGGATGCTACCTGAGCGAACGCCCTCCGTTCACGTTCGACCCGTTGTTTCATGCCGGTGCCTATTATGTACAAGAGGCGGCTTCCATGTTTTTGGGGCAAATCTTACGCCGTTATGTGACTCGTCCGGTGGTAGCACTCGACCTTTGTGCTGCGCCCGGGGGCAAGTCTACCCATATTCGTTCATGTCTGCCGGAGGGTAGCCTGCTGGTATCCAACGAGCCCGTTAAGGCACGTGCTCAGGTTTTAGTGGAGAATCTGACGAAGTGGGGACATCCCGACGTGATAGTGACAAACAGTTACCCAAAGGATTTTGCCTGTTTGCCGGACTTTTTCGACCTGTTGGTGACCGATGTGCCGTGCTCCGGTGAGGGGATGTTCCGGAAAGAAGAAGATGCCGTGACGGGTTGGAGCATGGAGGCTGTGCGGATGTGCCGGGACCGTCAGCGTGAGATTTTGCGTGACGTATGGCCTTCGTTGAAGCCGGGAGGGCTGTTGGTGTACAGTACTTGTACGCTGAATGCTTTGGAGGATGAGGAAAATGTGGCTTGGATAGCCGAAGAACTTGGTGCGGAAATACTTCCTTTTGATGTGGAACCGGGTTGGGGGGTCGTCGGGAACCTGTTGGCAGTCTCCTCAGTAAAAGATACGGCGAAGGCGGAAAAGCTTTTTCCCGTCGCCCATTTCATTCCCGGCTTTACTCGTGGAGAAGGCTTCTTTTTGGCTGTTTTACGTAAAAATGGCGAAGAGGAGATTTCTGATTGGGCGATGTCCTCCGATAGGTATGAAAATGAGCGCGTGAAGTCTAAAAAGAAACGTGCGCTACACGCTTCCGTTCCGGCTTTGCCTGATTCCTGCCGGTCATGGTTGCTTCATGCCGATACCTTTGATTTCGTGCCCGACGGACCGGTGTGGACGGCTGTACGCGCTTCGTTCTCCCGTCAGGTAGGCCTGTTGCAGGAAGCGGTTAAAGTGTGGCAGGCTGGTGTTCCGTTGGCTACGGTAAAGGGGAAAGACTATATTCCGCTGCACGCTTTAGCGATGTCCGTTGACTTGAATCGCTCGGCTTTTCCAATTGTTCCCGTTTCCTACGATATGGCGGTGGCCTATTTACGTAAAGAAGTGCTTGTCTTACCTCCCGACACTCCTAAAGGTTACGTGTTGCTGACGTTTCAGGAAATTCCGATCGGTTTCGTGAAAAATATAGGTGGACGGGCTAATAACCTTTATCCCCAGGAATGGAAAATACGTACAAGTTATCTTTCAACTTATAGTTTAAAGGGGGATTTAGGACGAAAATCAATAGAATAAGGTGAAAAATGCTAAAAAATAGATGCTTTTCCTTTTGATTCCTTGTTTTTTTATCCGGTAAATGCTATATTTAAAGCCTGAGAGTGTGAATGGATTGAAACGATGAGGGTTCATACTCACACCGTAGAAATCTAATTGTCTAACTTAGAGCCTGTTTAAATTTTATTTAATAACATCCTAATGGATGCCAGTTTTACCA
>ERZ779843.828-NODE-828-length-42717-cov-13.871572_pt1 | contig 42717 bp, 48 predicted proteins | sample MGYA00511560_ERZ779843 | MGnify/ENA primary metagenome ERZ779843 (study PRJEB29588, sample SAMEA2158062) | human gut metagenome | biome: human gut; feature: human-associated habitat; material: faeces | place: Denmark | collected 2008/2010 ... | reverse complement strand
ACCGAGACCAGAGCCCGCAACACCCTTAGAAGCAAATTCTGCCATAATTATATTCCTTTCTAGCATAAAGCTAGTGTTAATGGTTTAGTAGCTTAGGTTAAACTAGAATACTCTAAGGCTATAGCTACTGAAAAGCCTAGCATTCTGAGAGGTAATTTAGAGTGCCCTCTCGTGGCACTATAGGTAAGCTAAACGAGAACCTTATGGAATTCCCACTTTAGCCAGCCTGATGCTCGGAGTACCTGCAGTATCCTCACAGAACACTTTGGGTACCTCAGGCCACTCAACGTCTCTAGGGAAACCACTCTGAAGAGTGATATCCCTAAGAGCCTTTCTGTAGTTCTTAACGAGCTCAAGAGTCTCAGGATCAGTAGGATAGTCAGACATCATGTACCAGTCAGTTTCTGCGAGCCTTCTGTCTCGCTCCGCCCGTACCTGAGTTGCAACCTCTTCTTGCGGCATCGTAGGTGCATGCCCCGCTACGAAATACCGTCCGTCGTAGGCTCGTTCAACCTCACCAACCTCCGTATAGCCCATAGATTCGAAAAATTGGATGTTGTCGCCTACGGCGATAAGAACTTCGTTCGTTTCTTGGTCGTGAATTTTATAACGACAAATCATATTTATCACCTCATTGGATGGAAATAGACATTGCCTACGTTTGAAACGGTATATGTTTCTCCAGCCAGTACAGGAAGAATTCCTGTAGCCGTCCCAGGATATCTGTTTTGGAAGAACTCAAAAAGTTTTGTACCGCTGGCTTTGTGTATGACGTTACCGCCCGTATAGTCACCACTATTCATATTTTCGAGCCTCAGCCATCCGTCTTCAACCGGAGTGAAATCCCCTTTTGCAATTTGAACACAAGACGAATAATTCGGCAAGGCGCTTTTTACTTCTATAGTTACGTTACCTACGTTATTGGGCTTTTGACCGTTAACGCTTTTTACAGTCGTTCCAAGATTGGCCTGAACTTGGGCAATGGTCGTCAAAACATCGGCCATATCAACAGAGCCTACATTAGTAGCTACACCGTAGGCTACTACACACATTATCCATTCGTGTGCTTCGGGTTGAACGGTACTGGAGCGAGCGTAGATGGCGTTTGAACGACTAGCGTCGATATTAATTTGGGGAGTAACCTGCTGATAAGGAGCAAACTTAGGAGTCCTAAAGTTCGTACTACCATCACCATCGCTATAGAACGGGCAGAACCCATTGTCTCTCGTAGCAATCTCTTGCCATTCAGCTTCAGTCTTCACCCACCCTTGAGTCGTAATGTAATCAAAGAAGTCTTTATACAAAGCTCTAGAATACGTAGCTCCATTACAAATAATAGAGTCTGCAGGCACTGTTCCGTAGGGGTGAAGATAGTGGAAACCTAATGGTCTTACAGTACCGAGTTTCCTTAGCTTTTCAGCTAATTGATTAAGAAAAGTTTGATCGTCCATTTAGTAATCCTTTAGTAACCGCAGGCATACCACAAGGCAGCAGTAGCTTCAGCACAGCCGGTTCTAGTTGAGAAACTAGAGAGGCTCTTTTCTTGGACATGGAAATTGTTAAATTGCTGATCAGCAGACCCACCAGTGTAACTTTGAACCACGACAACGTAATTACTTGAAGAAAAAGGGGTACGTAGTTTAATGGTTCCACTCGTGGCCCCAGGGGCCGATTGTGTAATACCACTCTGCTCAATCCATCCATCAGACCACTTACGATACCAAGAGGTACCATCAGAACTCTTACCAGTCTCCTTAACATACCTTCTACTCTCCAATTGACCCAACTGAGCCTGAATGGTAGCTAAGGCTAACTTGATCTCATCAAGCGTGGGGTCTCCTGCGTGGACAGAATTAGCACCATTCAAAGCCTTATCACAGGCATCCAAGATAGCCTGCTTCTTGGCATACGTAGGAGACAGAGTGTCACCAATACCGTCAACCTTAGAGGACACATTAGAGATGCTCTCACGGATAGCCGTAAGGTCTACCTGAAGTGTAGCATCATTAGCCTTAGCATCCAAGGCATCCTGAAGGTTAGTCACATCGGCAATAGCGTGAGTATGAGACGCAGGAGCCCTCTTAGCAAGCTCAGTGTTCATCACAGCAGTCGTAGCATACGGAGCCAAAGTAGTGCTCAGGTCAGTGATACTAGCGCTGGTATGCGTATGCGAGGCATTAGCCTTACCTGCAAGACCCGTCTGAAGCTCGGTCTTAGTAGCAAGACCACTAAGATCTTGCTCAGGAGGAGTACCCGTGATCTCACTATACGCAATGCTGTCCTTAGACGCAAGGGCACCAAGCGTAGGCTTGTTCTTGATGAATGCCTTAGACTTAGGATCAGTAGCTTCCCAGTCAGCATTTAGCTGTCCAGAAGCCGAAGCTTCAGCATACTCCTTAGCAAGATCGGCTTGCTTCTTAGCCTCAACTTCAGAAGCCTTAGCGTTAGCCTCAGAGGTACCAGCCGCAGTCTTAGAGAGAGCCGCATTGTCCTCAGAGAGCTTAGCCGCCTTAGCGCTGTTACTCGCGTTAGTAGCCTGAGTCGTAGCAGTACCTGCAGAGGCGCTAGCATTCTTAGCACTGGCACTAGCCGCAGTAGCAGACTGGGAAGCACCAGTAGCGCTATCCTCAGCCTCAGTAGCCTTAGTCGTAGCTAACGTAGCCTGTTGAGTAGCAAGGCTAACCTGCTTTCCCCCTTCACTAGTGATTTTACTAATTTCAGTGGTTGCGGTATCAGTGATTGATTTTACTTGCTTGGCACCTTCAGTCTTAACTTCTGCAAGGGTAGTGTTACTTGCATCAGCATTGTCCTTAGCCTTATTAGCATAGTGCTTTGCAGAATACTCAGAGCCATCCACAGTACCAGTAGTCTTGGTAGCCCAATCCTTAGCCAAGGCGGCACTATCAGAAGCACTCGCTTCAGAAGCCTTAGCGTTAGTTTCAGACTCCTTAGCGTTCCCCTCAGAGACCTTAGCGTTCCTCTCAGACACTTTAGCTTCATCAGCCTTTTGAGTAGCAATTACAGCATTATCATAAGCATTACTCTCAGAGGTTTCAATGTTGGTTTGTAGCTGTCGAGCCTCTTCAAGGATTGCTTGGTTCTCTGTCTTGACAGTGTCAGCATGCTTAGCCGCAGATACTGCAGTACCCGCAGAAGCCTTAGTGGTTACCTCAGACTCCTTAGCATTAACTTCAGAAGCCTTAGCGTTCGTCTCAGAGACCTTAGCGGCATCCCTAGCGGCTTCAGCCTCTAGCTTAGCCTGATAGGCACCCATAGCATCAGCCTTATAGACACCATAGGTCACAGCATCAGAATCAGCTTCAGGATTACCTACATTGACAATGCGGTTACCCTTAGCATCCCAGTTACCTTCCTTGTCTTTAATGAGAGCATCATTAATGATGTCTCTAGCTTCTTCAGCGATATGAATGGTCTGCACTGAAGACACATCAAGGTCAGTAGCCTTAAGGACTGAAGCATCCTTAAAGGACACCACACGGTCAGTAGCTGACGTATAGCGTCTGATGGTTAACACCTCTCCTTCCTGAGGAGGAACTTTAAGTCTGACTTTGGTTTTATCTAGAAAGTAGTAGTCCTTTGAGGTGTCCCCATAGTCACCACCTTTTAAGATGGTGACACCAAGGGACACTCTTACGAACTTCTTTGCTAGATAATCAAAGGGGACAGTGAAGTCAGTAGTAGCACCGTCACCTGTATAAAAAGCAATAGTAGAAGCCATTAATAATCTTCGTTCATTAAGTTGTAAACACCCCATTTTAAGAAGGGAACATTAGATAAACTTCTAACAGACTTAGAAAATCTAGTTCTAGCCTGCTCAGCCTGTTTCTCTGTGTAGTCATCACTAATACTAGACATGACCACATCCTTCCCATAGCCGCCAATGTTAGCTAAGGAAGCAACCGTAGAGTATGCAGGGAACATAGCTCTAAGATACTTGTCAGCATCAAAACCCTGATAGGTCTCTGCCTTGTTAGCAAAGTAATCGATATCAGCAGTAGTCTTAACGCTAGGATTGTAACCTGCAGTAGAAGCTACGAGAGCAGGGAATGCCAAGACAGAAGATCTCATGACACCGTTGATACCAACCTGAAAGAGAGTGTCCATAGTGACACCTTCATTCTTGTCATAAGCAATGGTCTGCTTAAGGTACTCTTCTCTCTGTTCTTCAGTCATGCCTGCCATACCAATACAGGTATTAGCCATAGCACCTACAGTACCAAGAGCAGTAGACAAGAAGATGCTGTAAGCCTGACCCAAGGCATCACCTTCAGCGGCTCTATTCATCATCTTTCTAATTCTCTTGTCATAGGATCTAATAGCAAAGGTCTTGAACTGCAGTAGCATCTGCATGAAAGGATTTCTCTTAGAACCCTCCCAAAGGAAAGTATCACCGATGGTGTTCTTCTGGATCACTTCATGAGCAACATAGTCACCCAGTCTTCTGAGAGTAGCAAGACCCATAACGTCACCTGACATGAGGTACTGTAAGTTAGTAATGGAGATAGCACCATTCTTATCAACAGTAGTGCTTTCTCTAAGGAGCTTAAGCATCTTATCGAAGTTCTCAACAGAGACCCCGTTTCTAGCTAAGGTCTCCTTAGTAAGGAACCCCTTAGGTCTAAGAGACTTGTTATGGGCATACTGGATGAGTTCACCTAAGAACATACCCTGTGAACCCTCTACAATTGAGTTCTCAGTAGACTGTATGAACTTAGTAAATGGAGATGCCTGTGCTAAAGACTCACTAGCGGCAACCAACATAGCCTTAGCCTTGTTGCCTTGGAACCTATGGAGCTGTCTTTCATAGGACTCCTGAGAAATGTCTCTGAAGACACCCGCATTCTTAACAGACAAACCAAAGATAAGCGACTGAGCATGACGCACATCAGCATTAGACATGCCGTTCTTAGTCCAGTTATCAAAGAGTTCTCTGACAAGAGGAGTGTTCCTAAGAATCTGCACAGCACCATAGTGCTTTACAGCTTCACTCTGTTCAAAGATGTTAGCTACACCCATAAGGGCATTCTTAGAAAGGAACGTAAGGTTTCTCACAACATCAGCTACAGCACCAAGCCATGAAGTATTAATGTCAGCTCTACTACCGTACTTACCATAGATCATATCTGCAGTAAGATTAAATGCGCTCTGGATCTGTTCCTTCTTGAGACCCTTGCCAACAGACTTGTTCATCTCATCAACAGCAAGCTGATTAAGGTGTTCTCTAAAGGCCTGCTCTGAGTCAAATCCAAGACCCTGTACAATGCTATCGCCAGTCTTCTTATTGACATAGGTTCTGATAGCTTCAATAGGATTAGCTCTAAAGTCATCAATACCAATGCCACTAGCTCCTCTCTGAGTGGTATCCCAAGGGATTCTAGTAACATTAGGATCATACTTGGCATTACCAGTACCATAGAGATTAAGAGTGCTAGGATTAGACTGATTCTGGTCTACCCAACCATAAGCATCACTACGAGCATTCTCTCTAACCCACTGATTGATCTCAGCCTGTGAGGGCTTCTCAGGGAGAGGTAAGGGAGCCTTATCATACTTGTAGTTACGAATGGCCGTAGCTTCTTCCTTAGCACCCTTCTTCTGGATGTCACTGACTTCCTTCTTGAGCTTGTCTGTGGACTCCTTAGCTCTAGCTTTGGTCTCCTCAATCTGCTTCTTGTAGCTTTCCTTCTTCTTAGCAACCCTATCTGAAGCCTCTTGCTTTCTGAGCTTTTCCTTCTCAGTGAGTTCAGCAATAGCCTTGTCTTTCTTAGCTTCAGCTTTCTCAAGGTCTTCGTAGGTCTTAGCCTTAGCTACGTTCTTCTTGTAAGCTTCGTTAATTTCATCAAGCTTTGCATTAACCTTCTTGTCAATCTCTGAATGAGCTTTCTTAAGTTCATCAGGAAGGCCATCAATCTTAGCTTGAATTTCAGATACTCGATTCTTAGCATTGTCCTCAATGTTCCTAATTCTATTAAACCTGTCTGAGGATTTCCTAGAGACTTCCTTACGGATAGTCTTTACCTCATTGACAGCCTCAGGTACAGCCTTCTTTTGGTGCTCTTTAATCTCTTTCTTATTAGCTTCGAGCTTAGGCTTGTAAACCTTGTCATAGTAGTATTGGTCAATCCTAGCTTTAACTGCAGGATTGGTTTCGTAGCCCTTAATAAGAGACTCAGCAATCTGATCGGTAAGAGTGTTAACTACATCACCTCTCTGACCCTTAGTACCCTGTATAGCTTCAATTCTATCAGACACCTTAATGGGGTCTGCAACTCTCGGGAAGAAGTCCTGTACACCACCTTCGGTAGTATAAGGAGCAATCATATCAAGACATTCTTTCTTGAAGGCTTCAAACTCAGCATTACCGTCAAGCTTAGTCTTAGCTCCACCAATAGATCTGTAGAAGCAATCCATGACATCAACATCAGAGTAGCCTTCCTTACGGAGGTTACCCACATGTTCCCTAGCCTGAACCTCAAAGTTAGTGAGCTTGATCTCTGCATCCCTAAGCTTTTCCTGAGCAGTAATACCATCAAAGGTAGTAGCTACGTAATGGCCTTCAGCATCCTTAGTACCAGAGCCTCTATCAATGAAGATCTTCCTAAAGAGATCTACGGATTCTGAGTTCTGCAGTCTCTTTACGACACCCATAACAGAACCTACAGGAAGCCTTGCTTCAAGGTTCTCTCTAAAGGTGTTAATGGTCTTAGCCGCTTCAGTAGAACCCCCAATGCCATTAAAGACTTCTGAAGGTAATTCTTTACCACCAAGCTCATAGTCTCTGATGATGTTGGCACGTCTAGCACTATCACCTACATAAGTACCTGCCTTACCCATACCCTTAAAGGCAAACTCAATACCTGCACCAAACATACCACCAACAATCATGTCTTCAATAAGGTCATGCTCGGCACCTGAGGTATAGGTTTCAAGTTGGTTAGACATGGCACCCAATACAGCACCTGTAGCGACCCTGCCTGCCATACCATATGCACCCACTACAGGTACATAAGACAAAGGATCAGAGACACCACTGCCCAATGAAGATATAAAGGATGAGAACATGTCAGCCTGAGCTTCAGCCATCTTGTACTCAAGGTACTCGTTATTGACCTTGACACGTCTCTTAACGTCATCCATACTGCCTGCACCATTGAGTACAGCTTGGTATCTATCGGAGTCATATCCGACCATCTGAAGGATCTCAGCCCTCTGATTAGCATCAGGCTTAAACTGCTCACCAAAGTAGTCCTGAGAGGCTCTACCCATGTTGATGCTATTGATAAACCAGTTATGAGTCAAGCCAGAGGAGAAGCCGACATCAGGGGCTTCCGTTTGATCCGTAGCAGGATCATAGACATCAGACAGGCTAGCCCAACGCTTGCTACGAAAACCCTGACCCAAGAGGGTACTCCTAGAGGTATTCGTTAGAAGCTGACTCTTGACTACATCTCTGTACTGATCGTTAGTGAGATCTTTAACATCAAAAACTTCAAGAGAACTCTGAACACCTTGATCGTTGGGTTCCTCAGGTTTCTTTACTTCTACTAGTGAACTAGCTTCTGCCTCAGCTATCTGTTCAGGTGTCTTCTGAGGAGGAGCTTTCTTAGCAAACTTATTGTCATCACCTAGATTGCTAATGTAGTTGTAAGTCTCCTTAGGGAGATCCTCATAGCGACCTTCCATGTACGCAATTCTAGCTTTAGTACCACCATTGTACATAGCAAGTGCGCCATTGTAGTCACCCTTAGTCATCACCAAGTTATCCTTCATGATCCTAGCAGAAAGATCAAGGTTCACTGAAGGATCTGTAAGAGTATTTGGGTCAATACCATAACGTTTTGCAGTCTTAGGGTTGATCTGCCCAAGACCTACACAATTAGCCTTGGATACTGCATCAGGTCTGAAGCTAGATTCCTGAAAAATCTGTCTACGAAATCTATCAGGATCTAGCCCATACTTAGTAGCAGACTGCAAAATAAGATCATCAAACTGTGAAGTGAGGTTGTTATTATCTGCCACTTTTATTCCTTACATATCGTTATATTGTGTGTCACCACCAAAGGTAAGACCTTGGTACTTCTCCTGAAGCATTTCCTGTCTTTCAACCCTATTGTAGATTTCATCACCAATGCTTTCAACAAGGTTTGAAGCTTCAGCTTGATTCATTGAGAAGATAGAGTTACCCGCACGGTCAGCTACAGTAAGCACGTTACTAGAGTTGTCAAAACTCAATGTAACATTCTTATCGACATCCTCAAGGTATTTACTCGGAATCTCCTTCTTGATTCTAGCAATAAGTTCTTTATCAGGTACTGTGAGCCCGCTCCACCCAGTAAAGAATGAAGACGGAACTGAAGTGCCCATAAGGTTCTTAAAGGACTTATTGTACTCAGCCTCTGCCAAAGCTACAGCATTCTCAGCAGTCTCACCCATACTTCTAAAAGCAAACGTTAAGGTAGTCACAAAAGTCTTACCATTGTAGTCAATATCCTTAGAGTCACCTAACATAGGATCTTGAATAGCCTTAATAGCCTTATTTCTGATCTTGGTGATTTCCTTAGTATTACCTTCATCCTTAAGCTTTTGAATTTCAGCCTTACCTCTAATGATGTCCTCAATAGTTCTGCCTGAACTCAACATAATAGTCAAGGCTCTAGCATCTTCTAAGTTCTTATCTGCACTAGAGCCAATAATGCTACTGAAGTTAGAGGGGTCTGCTTTATACACTTCAATCAGGGTATTTACAGAATCCTTAATTTCCTTAGGGAAAGCCTTACTGGTCATAAACTCCTTAGTGGAGTTATTGAGCCAGTTAAGGGCATCGTTAGCCTGATTAGTGAAGTATTTTCTAGCAGGATTATCATTAAAGGGAAGATGATGATTCTTAGCAATGGCTAACTGATCCTTAAAGGTGAGAGCACCAGTATCCACAAGGTACTGATAGGCTGTATCAATATCCTTATTAGTGATACCCACAACATCCTTAGAAACTACAGGTTCACCTCTAGCAACTGCCTGTACAAAAGCTCTAGAAGCTGAAGTCTTCAAAAGCTCATCCTGTTGTTTCTTAAGTGCTATTGCGTTCTTCTTAGCATTAGCTATCTGAACCTTTACAGCCGAATCATAAGCCTTTTCGATGTCCTCGACTTCATCAGTAAGAAGGCCACCTGACTCTTCAAACTTAGAGTTTCTAAGAGCAAGTAGTTCTGCCGCCTTACCATTGTTGGCCATAACGTTAAGGCCATTCTGGAAATCCAACTTAGCCTGAGCATCAGAAGCATACCTGAAATTAGCATTCTTAATGACAAGATTTTTATAACCTTCTTCACCTAAGACCTGACCAAAAGTAACCCCATCAAGACCGGGGATTTCCCTATCCTTAAGGTCTCTAATAGTCTGACTTGCATTAGGATTAGCAGAAAGAATCTCCAAGGTAGAAGACACCTTCTTAAGGGTATCATCAGGCTTCTCGTGAGCACCTGTGGTGAGTGTCTGTTCTGCAAGCTTACCAACAAGAAGGTCTGCAGAGACATTCTTACTAGAACTCAAAGCGCTAAGTTCAGCGGCACTAGAGATCAAGTCCTGACTTCTCTGATAGGAATCCTCAACAGTCTTCTGTCTCAGCATCATCTTAACACGCTGATTAGGAGAATCTGAGTAAATACCCTTATTGAAGAAGTAGTCATTATCAGCATAACCAAAGGCTTTAGATGCACCTGCAGATTGTTCCTTCATGTACCTGAAGAACTCTGCATCAACCTGTTCAGGGGCCATACCCTTGAACTCATTGGCATCTACACGAGCCTGAAAGTCCTGAGCAATATTACTGAAGAGAATCTTACCATGCTTCTGCTTAAGGGCGCTCATAGCAAGAGGGTCATCTTGGAATGGGACTTTACCCTCAGCCATCTGTTGCTTGTACTCTTCAAGAGAGTGGGACTGAAGGTATTCATCAGCTACATTCTCAGCTAATTCCTTACGTGCCTCATAGACACCCTGAATACCCTTAAAGGCCGCCCCAACAGCACCAAACCAGTCATCAGCTTCTTCAATAGTCTTCTGAGGTTTGATCGTAGGAGCAGTAGCTTTGGATTCCCCTAGCTTTGTCATAGCAGAGCTAAAGTATCTCCACTGACCCCACTGATTTGCAATAGAAGTATTCCCGTCTGAATTTTTATAAGCCATTAGTAATAGTATCCTCTACGTCGTTGAGTAGCTTGCTGAAATGCGTGGCCATAGTTTGCAACTTGATTGTAGAACTTTAGGTACTTGTCATAGGAATCCCAGTTAGCAATGACTCTATCCATGAAGCCTGTATTAGATGCTGTAGAAGACGCTGCATTAATAGCGGTTGTACCTGTAGAAGCATTAGAGGTAAGAGCGGCAACACCACCTGCACCTCCTGCAACTTCAAGTGCAGAGACACCACCTGCGACATTAGCGCCAGTAACCGTAGGAGCGGCACTACTGATAGCATCAACACCTGCATTAGCCGCTAGCATGCCGCCCGTTTGACCACCTGCAGTGCCTCCAATAGCACCACCGACAGCGCTAGCCGCACCTGCCGTAGCGGCACCTATAGTGGCACCCATAGCAACACCATTAACAAACTGGCCGAATGCCTGTGTGCCATGAATATAGGATGCACTAAGCTGATCCTTAGCCTGTTCAACGTCAGACTTAGTGGAGATGTACAGAGCTTCTTTCTGTCCCCTGATGTTCCACACATCATTGAGATAAGCTTCCTTATAGGAAGTCTTCTGCCTAGTCGTCTGACCCCTAGCAGTCTGCATGATCTTTTCTGAAGATCTACCTTCGGTACCAGTCTCAGCTAGTGCGGCTTCAAGCTGTGAGTTATTCTGATATGAACTAAGGGACATCGTAAACAAGTCCACAAGGGCTGAGTCATATCTAGATCTCTCTTTTCTATCAAGAGCCGCTTGATTATAGTTGTAATTCCTCTGCAGATACTCCATCTGCTTTAGGAAGGCTTTAGTCTTTTGCTTATTCTGTTTGAAGATACTATTAATTGATGAGCCGCCACCGATGACACCACCAATAATAGCACCCGCAACAATCACGCTACTCATTCTTTAGTAATTCCTCTCTATTAGTTGTTAAGAGAATCCACTCATCAGTAAACTCTTTCTCAGCTTCCTTAACATCCTTAGAGTCAGTCCTAAAACACATCGTGATGTAAGTATCAGTAATAGCTCTGAATGCCTGTCTACGTCCTGCCTCAGCCTTAATAACGTGGTACCCCTCAAGTCTCCCAACGGTATTGCCCAAGGTAACATAGCAATCACCGCTAACAATAACAGTAGTAGGGATCTTAACTAAAGCTCCAATAATAGCAACACCTTTAGGAACAAAACAAGTCCTATAGTAAACACCCTCATGAATGAAATGTTCAAGAGGAATATCTACTTCATCACAATGTTCAATGGCATACTTAGCCATTTCACAAAGGATGTTGTTCTGTTCTGGAGTGAGGGGTAGTAACGTCATACTGCTGAGTTCCTTCTAATGTAAAGTCCTTCCCAACCACCTGAAATAATGTTAAGTGGTTGAGGAGCATTCGAGGATACACTAATGGCAACCTCATTATTATCGTCTTGTACAGGGAACTTAAACTTGCCCGTGTACAAGTTATTAGCACCAAGCTTAGTTCTGGATTCACCTAGGTTTCTACCTGTGAATGTATACTTGAAATGCTTGTTCTTGATTTCGTTGTTAACATGACAATCAAAGACACCAGACTTAGAGTAGTTAAACCAGTAATACCTAAGCTGTAGTCTTCCTTCGTCTTCTGAAACAACACCACCATTAGCTGTGGATTTCTTAATGTTCTGCTTAGACAAGACAGTATAGAAGTAATAGGAAAGGCCTATGAAGACACTCTGACCCCTATGGTCACCATAGAGCCTGAGCTTACCTTCAGCTTCATCCCAATCATCAAACTCCCATACAGAGCCATCCTTAGCAACTACATAGTACGAATACTCACCAGTATTCTTGGAAACATATCCATAGACATCCTTAAGTGAGAACTCAGTGTAATCCTCAAAGTCGCTGTACTTAGCGTCCTCAGGGATCTTGTATTCAACCTTTCTATCCATGAAGAGTCTTACAGGCTCCTCAGGGAAGTCAAGGGTGTTGCCAGTCAGCTGTGCCTTATCAAGGAACAGTCCATTAGGAGAGTTAATAAGGAAGTAAATAGTTGAGCCTACAAACTCTGCTAGGACTACCTCAGTACCCTTGTACCCAAAGACCCACTTAAACCAAGACTGCTGTTCACTTACACCATTCTGCAAGATAAACTTATAACAGAACACAGTGTTAGGATTGTTAGTATTCACCAATGTAACAACATTCTCAGTTGTATTCCCTGACAATCTAGTGACACCCCTAGGGATGTACGTAGGAATATGTGCAGAGACATCCTCAGCATCCTTAAGGTCAGCTACGTCCTGCAATGAATAGTATCTCATGAGAGAGCTATAGTTAACTCTATCATTGACAAAGAAGATGCTCGGCCCGACACTGATAGGCTGAACCTCAGGATTGTAGTCAAAGTTAGTGATTTGGTCACACTTAACACTCTTAGGAGTCATGGCACCATCACTAGACAAGACAAACTGTCCTTCTCTAGAGAACAACATAAGCTCTCTAGCAAAGGGGACTGCATGTGTAAGCATAGCTACTTTGTTAGAAGACACTGAAACGTCAATAGGATCAGTATCAGCAATAGCGGCTGAAGACTTAAACCAGAAATTAAAGAAGTCGTTAGTTGAGCTAAGAATGATAGACTCATCCGCAATTACGCCTAGTCTGCTTCTATAAAAGAAAATATCATTAATACGCCGACCAATAAAAGACGGATCAGGATTAGTGTCTTCATTACCAGAACCTCGGTCTACCCAAGGCAACTTCTTAAGTTTAAAGCTACCGTCAGACTCTCTGACAATAGCATGAGGCATGTTCTTAGGTTCAATCTTATAGGGAGTTCTGGGTGCAATAGTTTCCTTCCAAACCTTATGAAGGTCATCCCACTTAACGTAGAAGTCATCATCCCCTGAACTCTTTTCACCAGAGATCTGCATAATGTAACCTTCAGGGGCAAGCGGAGGGAGCTTATTCACAGCAGTAACCTTACCCATGTAGGCAATGGCATTCTGATTACCAAAGCCATCCTTAACGAGTACCTTAGGCGGTGTCCATCCAAATTTAGCTTGAATGGTAATAATGGAGTCACCAACAAGACCAATCTTATAATTGCTAACACTAGCAGTTGACCTAGAATGCCCCATAGAACCTCTACCGCCCAACTGATCTAGGAGCTCGTCATAAGTTCCTCCTACGTCAGGGTTATTACCATCAGGCTTCTTACCTGTAGACATTAGCGAATAAAGAGCTCTTGCAATGAATGCCGTTGTAGTCTGAACTCCATGTTTAGCTTCGCCACCGTCAGGAGTAATCACACCACAAATATACTCCCCTTCAATATAGATAGCGTAGGTCTTAGAATACTGTGCATTCTTAATGTACACAAGAGCAGTGTCTGATTCACCCGCAGAGGAAGCTCCACTTACAGCATCCACAACCTTCTCGGTATTCAATACAAAGGTATAGTCAGCTACAGTAACAGCCTTAAGGGATTCCTTCGGGTTGTCTGCAATGATGTACTGTCTATCCTCCTCAGTTTCAAAAGAGCAAGATCTAGCGTTACCGTTAAGGTCAAACACTTGAAACTCACCACTGCCTAACTGAAGGATGTACTGCTCTGTTTCATCTCTATTGATAATGTGATACTTCTTCTTACTAATATCTACTTTGTCCGAGATACGCTTAACGTGGATCGTAGGGGGTCTCTTTTGGAGACCCTCAACCTCATTAGGGAAACCATTGATAAGCTCAGTAACCTGATCGGGAAATCTGATAATGTCAGGCTGTTGAGAGACACCACCCTTGAATGAGGGCACACTTTGAGAAACCAAAGGCATACCTTAGCTCCTCTGAATCTGTTGAGAGATAAACGAGTCACCGCTATAGATATTGTACTCGCCAGACATAAGATCATAGTCTACAATGTCTGCATAAGCAGTAGCTTCTTCATACTGAAGTGAAGCATCAATATCTGCACTAGTCAGGTACTTTACCTGAAAGGTTCTTGCGGCTTTCACCGTAATGTACTTACGAAAGACAACGGGAAGCTCTTCGAATGGAAGCTTCTTAACAAGTTCTGTAACAGTAAGACCTTCAGGGAACTCATTGGTATCCGTCTCAAGGTCGAAAAAATAGCCCGATCTGTTAACTAGCTTGTAGCCTGAAGAAAACACCCTGATATAATCATGGGCAAAAGGCACAAGCCCAGTATCAGCATCGGGCTTAAGATAAACGTTATTAAGAGTATTGAAGCGATAACCCCTAGATTGAACTTCGGTGCTCACTGCACTAAGGATGCGTTTAGCATTCAATACATCCACATTAAGGTCGTCCTCAAGTGAGTTTACAGGACTTGAGCCTACGGACGACAGGATCTCATTAACAGCATCAAGTTCATTACTAGGTGTAATAATCATTACTCTTCCTTATTGTTATTGGTTTTAGGCTTTCTAGCAGGTCTTCTAGTGGGTGTAGCCTTCTCATTAGCTTTAGGTTCTTCAATAGGGAGACCAAGAGCCTTGGCCTCCTCAATAGAGATAGTGCTACCCCACTTGCTTAACTGACAGAAAAACGTATTGCTATAAGCCTCGTGGATTCTGTCAAGAGTCATTATTAGACCTGAGCAGTCTGAACAAAGACACCAACGGCTTCAGGACGAAGACCACCGTGACCCCAAACTAACTTTCGTTAGCTAGACTATCGCTTACCCCTTAGGGTTCTTTTCATTTAGTCGTTGCTTGTGCCAATAAAGGATCATCTCAGCATCATGTCTTTTAAGCCTAAGATGCGGGATGATTGCCTTTAATACTTTAGTAGCAGTTCCGTAGAACGATGCTCCAAAGTTTAATCGAAACTCTTTAATGTTTTCTTTTGTTGTATTGTAGATCTTACCACCATAGGTATTTTGAATTAGCTCTACAGAACATACATCAGATTTTTGTACATGGATCTTAAGCCAGTGTTCTCTATCGGAACACCTTAGATATCCATCACCATCAATGTATCCTGCTAACCATGCAGGACTAGCATTCTTTTTGTATCTAGTTGGGCCTGTATCAGCCCTAGATTCTTTAGCAAACTTTCTAAGTTCATCAACCTGATCTTGAGTCAGGTCTACTCCAGACAGCTCTCTACGCTTTTCGAGCATTCTCTGAAAGTGCTTACCTTTTATTACCATGTGCTTAATGATATGAGGCAAGAACTTTTCCAAGTCATTCTTACCTGCAACTTTCCAATACTTTTGATTCTTGTCTTTTACATCAGTGATACTACCTACATCGTAGGCATCTCTAAGATCTTGAAGAAGCTTAAAGCCTCTACCTCGATTATCAATCTGAGTAATACCAAACTGAAGACCTATACGAAAGAATCCGTCTACAGTTTTGTTAAAGTGGAAAGCAAGGGTTCCGTCAGCGTCTACGAAACCTGCAACATATTTATTTAGAGTTTCATTATAGTTACTCATCTTTGTATACACCTATACTGTTTTATGAGTTATTTGGCTTCAATCGGGTTGTCTATAAAGAGTTTCCCGTTATTTAGAAAAGATTACGCGACAGGTTAGTTTATCGCGTACTTGGCAATGATCTGGTCAGCCTGATATTCGGCACGGCGGGCACGTTCCATAGCAAGATCCTTCAGCTTAACCGTACCAACAGCGGAACGATGGAAGACAATACCCTGAAGATTAGCGGTAGTAAGCTTCTCATTGAGCGTATGCTTACCATCAACACCTTCATTGAGGAGGTGCGGGACTTCAATCACTTCGAAACCGCAAATCGTCTGAAGCTTGCCAGAGTTCGGGTCGAAGAGAGCCTGATAGTTGGCTGAGTCAGGCATAAGAGCCTTAATAAGAGCAGAGTAGCCTTCAGGAGTCAGGAGGCAATAGCGGTCTCCCATCGGAACATAGTTCTTCGTAAAGGCGGCACGAGCGGCAAGGAGGCCCTCAATGATCTTGTTACCATAATCAGCGGACTGAGAAAGGTCAAGACCCGTAGCAAACTCGAAAGCCTTGCCAGTACCCTGAACTTTTTCGGCACCAGTGCCATTATCAGGAATATTTTCCTCGACAGTGGCGCCCTTAGCGGCCATGTTGGCAAGTTCATTGATAATAGCACAGTCAGCAGACTGAGCAAGGGCTTCGCCAAGCTGACGTGAGTATTCAACTCGAACGTCATAATGATTCATAGCATCATCAATATCGGTGATGAGACAGTCAGCGGTAAGAAGACCATCGATAGAGATGACCTTTTCAGCGTGTTCAAACTTCTTACGCTGATCATCAAGAGAGTTGCCGGGTGCAAGATACTTAGCACGGGTACGACCCATAACAGCGAACGAAGCAGACTTACCATGGTCAATCGTTCGAACCTGATGACGAGACATCATCACCGTATTACGGGCAAAGGCAGTCAGGACTTCACCTGAAAAGACCTTCATAAAGAGAGTATCACGCTCACCTGCAGAGAGCTTCTGACCAGGATTAGAGATACCAGTAGCGGCAAGAGCGGCCATTGTTTATAGTTTCCTATTAAAAATTAAAAAAGATTTGTTGTATTAGAGTTTAAAAATTAGTTGCCCACATCTGCTGTTCAACCATACGGGTATACCCTGCATCACGACCATAACGAGGATCAGACATAGCCTTAATCACGTCAGCCTTGCTAGTGTAACCCTTAGGTGAACCCTTAGGAGCTGATGCACCACCATGAATAGACTTCTTGGCGGTACCCATCTTGGCAACCATCTTAGCCTTCATACCTTCAAGCATAAGAGTGATTGCATTGATGTTGTTGTTATCGATTGCTCGATTAAAGGCGTCAATAGACTTCTCATTGAGATTCTGAGAAGCCCAATTGACAATGCTACGGTATTCCTTTTCACCACCAACAGACTCATAAATAGCCTTGGTGAAACGTTCCTCCATAGCAACACGACCTTCAATAAAGGCTTCAATAACTTCAGGCGGATAGCCTGCCTTATTGAGAGCTTCAATAGTCTCTTCGGAAAGAGAACCACTGGTCTCATATTCCTTGACTGCACTATTGAAGTCGACACCCTTACTCTTAAGGTCTTCCTTAATCGAAGAAACTGCCTTACTGTGCTTGTCTACTTCTTCCTGAAGGTCTTTCTCACCCTCTTCCTTATTACCACCTGCAGTAGACTCTTCACCTTCTTCAGCATTTTCTTCGGTATTAGTGGAAGGCTCTTCCCCCTCAGTTTCGACAGGGGGAACACCTTCATTGTCATCATACTGAATCTGGTCAGTGCTAGATTCCATGATTTCAATGCCATTAGCCTCAGCTTCCTGCTGAAGAGACGGCGTATCATAAACTTGAGAATTGTCTTCCATTATTTATTATTCCATTTGTGATTTAGCTTCCTCAGTAGCAATCTGTGCAGAAGCATTGATACCCTGCTGTTGTGCATACTGTTCCATAGCGGCCTGCTGTTCTGCCTGAAGTTCCTCAGGGGTCTTCACAAGACCAGTAGCGTCAATGTGAGCCGCCGCAAAGATTCTAGTAGCTAAGTTACCTACGTTAAGAGCCTGCAGGAATTCAGGGAACTGTTGCATAATCTGCAATGCCTGAGCAAGATTGTTAAGATCCTGACCTCTACCAAGAGCGTCAACACCCGTAATAATCGTAGGTTCAATCTCAGCAATACTCTCATCAAGAACAGGGAGCAAACCCTGAGACTGCATCTGATTAAAGATACAGCCCACAAGAGGGTACTGAAGTTCCTGAGACAAGAGCGAATAAACACCACCCAAGGTGTCTTCAAGCTCACCTGCAACGTATCTAATCTCTTCTGCGGTAACTCTGTCTCTACCTGCCGCACCACTCTGAACTGCAGAATTCAAAAGGAATGCGTAAGACAAGCGAGATTCAATCTGCTGTGCCGTAGTCAACACAGTAGACATGTCCATGCTCTTATTCAACTGCATGGGAATTACGTCTTCCTGTCGCCCCCTAACGAAGGCACCATTCTCAGCCTTAGCCAAGGCTCTAATGTTCGTCTGACAAGCAGGAGAAACCAAATAGAGAACCTTGGATGCAACCATAGACATCTCTACAATTGCCTTAGAGAGGTTCTCAAGAGAGATCAAGTCACCCAAATAGTCCTCAACGAAAGATCGGCCATAATGTTCACCATCCTTCTTAGTGAATCGCAAAGGAATCCAAGGAGTCTTACCTGCAGGGTACTGCTGTTCAGAACCTGCAATGACCTCACTTTCGATTTCCTGATAGGTTTCCCAATGATAACCTTCACCTTCAGCAACCCTGTAGATATGCGTATAGATTTCTACCTTCTCATTGAGAGACTGGTCACCAGTTTCAGGGAGTAAGGATTGAATGTTATCAGGGAGTGATCCTCTAGCTACAGTGTCCTTAGCGATAATCTGAAGTACATTGCCAATAGAATCTCGCTGTACCACATACTCTCTAAGACTATAGCATCTCATACCACCCTCAGCAGGAGGGAGGAACAAGAGAGCATTACCTGCAAGGATCAACTGCTTGATTGCTTCAAAGAGAGTAGGCCTGAGAGACTGAGACTCCATATACTTAATCATCTGCTGTTCCATAAGTGAAAGACCATATTCAATATTGTCTTTCATCTGGGTATCTCCAGATTCATTCAGCATGATGGTTGATTCAGAGTCAAGCCCAAGTCTAAAGAAGGGCTGATTCGGAGGCAGAAGAGCCAAGAGAAGCTTAGAGGCAAGATTGTTAAGACCTCTAGCACCTACGGAATTATACGGCGTAGTGTAGTTCGTGCCACCATCATCAGATTCCTTAGGGAAAAGCATAGGAATCGTGTAGGTCGCACACTTCTCTGCTCTCTGAGTATACGGATCTCGGTCGGTGGTCAGCTTATCATAGGTAACCTTAGCACCCTCAAGAGGGATGTTACCTGCAGTATGTTCAGTATTAGTTGCCATTCCAACCTTCCATTACCAGTCCTTAGACAATGTTACGACCTGCACCAGTAGCAGGGGTGTCATCCTTGGTGATCTTCAAGGCCTTCTTACCCTTGCGGTACTTAACCTTGGTAGTTTCTTCCTTCTTCTCGGCTTCACCTTCCTGATTGATCAATTCAAGTTCAGGAGCAGGGGTAGGTGCCTCAACAGCACCACCGCCAGAGCCACCACGGTAAGCACCAAAGGTAGCCACCTTAGCCAACTTCTTAAAGGCTTTCTTGATTGAGAATCCCATTTAAATTTCCTTATAAAATGTTTTGTATGAAGAATAACCTAGGTGTTTCTCATAGGTATTCTCCAACAGCTTTCTATTAGGGAGATTCGCATTAGAGAACATTACCAGTTTAAAGCCTTTATCCTTCGCAGTCTTCTCTAAGACATACACCAAGGCTCTAGCTAAACCAACACCTCGCTTAAAAGCTACAGTGCATTCTTCGTTAATAACTTGGATACTCGTAGGTGCATACCAAGGACTCCCCCAAGACACTAGGGATGCACCCACGAGTTCCATATCCTTATCATAACAACTAAGTACACAATAACCGATATTATCTTCTGAAAAGACAATCTGCTTTAGAAAATCATAGACAATATCTTTATTAGAATACTTAGAGACAAACGGAAGGGAATTAGGATTGTATTTAATCAGCTCAATTCCCTTATCAAAAATATAATCTAAGATCTTGATGTCTTCTTTACCTTTTAAGACACAAATCTTATAGACCTTACTAGAGGGGATTAGTCCCTCGTGCAGAACCAACATAGTCAATCCTTAAGGCTTTCTTTCCCTTGTTCTTTTTGCGTTCTTCAGATTCCTCAGCTCCAAGCTCAGGGGCCTCAGGCTCAAGAACAGGGTTCTCAATAGCAGGAGCATTGACCTTAATGTCAGGAGTCTTAGGCTTCTTAAAAAGAGCCCCCATAGTTAGCTATCTCCATTAATTAGTTTGTTTATTATAATGATCTTCAAGATAAGAGATAACCTGTTGGATACCCATAAGGAGATTACGGTCATCAGAGTACCAAATCATCTTACGGATATCGAAGTCCTTCTGGATTCTCTCAATGAGCTCCTTAGGAATGTACGGGAAATCTTCATCAATATCAACCACGTTATTCTTGTCTTCCATAGTTGTGTGTTCCTTAGTCTACTAGGGGATACTAATTAAAATTTGTCTTGCTGTATTAGGAGTACATTTTTGGATTGTGCAGGGGAGGAATCTCACCTTCAGTGAACCCATTGAAGTCCTCCTTGTGGAGAATCCTAGCCATCGTACACTGCAGGATTGCATCATCCTCAGTAAGCCCCTGCTTCTCATAAGCCTTGACTACAGCTTCCCAATAGGATTCTACAGGAGTAGCGTCAAGGAGCCTCTTAGCCTTTACAGGGCCATACGTAGGACATCCCTTATAGCCATCCGTAGTATCACCAATGAGAGTCTGATACATGAGCCAATACTTTGATTCGTCCTCAGTAATGTCTTTAAATTCACCCCTACCAAAATCAAAGAATTTAGATGGAATAGTCTTAAAATCCTTATCCATAGACACAATAATAGCGTCATTATATGTAGTGGCATAAATACCAATTACATCATCAGCCTCAAGATATTTAATAGGTTTAATTACGATATATTCAGGGTTATTATAAACCCATTCAATCAAGGCTTTATAACAGGTGGGCTTTCGGGAATTCCTTCGATTACTCTTATATTCAGGAAGATAATGCTTTCTAAAATTATCCTCATCAGAGAAGAAAAACATCATATCTGAAATAGAATAATCTTCAAGAGTTGTTTCCTTTAAGGCAAACAAAATGTTATCCAAAAGATTCCTAAACTGCTCAACGGCATCCTCAAGGTAAGCATGACAAGTCCAAAGACCATCACCCCAGTCGATGTCCTTTTGGACACTAGAGGATGCCTTATAGGCAAGGATATCGCCGTCAATCAATAGCTTGGCCATAGTAGATATCCTTATGGTAGTTATAGAGCTCAAGACCTTCAGTAGTCAGGTGCCACTTGTTGGTAGGCTTACCAAAGCAGAAGCACGTAATGTGACCCCGGGATGCCGCCTCAGCTACAAGCTTAGCTTTGTATCGACAGAAGTCAGACTGAAGCTTAGGGGTATGAGCGTCAATATACCCAAGGAACATAAGATACTTGTGCATTATTCGTAGTCCTCCTCAGACTCATTCCATTCATAATCAGTTTCAAGCTCAACATTGACATCCCTAAGGGACTCAACAATAGCCTCCTCGGTAGTGATGTCATAAAGCTCACGGACTCCCTTAGGGGTCTCAAGACGGGCATTAAGGTAATCCCCATCTTCATCATGGTCATACCAGAAAATGATTTTGATCTTCTTATTAGTGACAGTCATACCAGTTATCTCCAATTTTACCTTCAGTATCCAACTGACAATTAAACTTAAAGAACTCCTGAGTCTGTCTCATAGACTCCTGAGCAATTCGCACACAGTCTTCTGCAATCTCTTTTGTTCTGCAGGCAACCTGTACTTCATCCATACCGTTTCCCATATTACTACGGGTGTCGGACTATCTCTTTACAGCCTATTGGCATTAGCTGTAGTAGGCATTTCGAGACTAGGGGAATCTCACCCCTAGCCCCTACGGTTTACACCTAGTCTCTACACTTCCATTCTCTAATCCACCTGCAAGCAGATGAAAACGAGACACCAAATACCTCACCTAGCTTAGTCCCAGTACACTTACGTCTTTCCCAATACTCCTTAGCTTCGTCCTTTCTATAAGCGTATCTAGTGGAGTTGTGCTCAACTTTATGTTCTGAGATCTTTACCAGTTCAAGATGATTAATATTACAGCAGGCACGGTTGTGACACTTATGATGTATTTCATAGCCTTCAGGGATCTCACCGTTAGCTTCTTCCCAGACAAGTCTATGAGCCATAATGAGAGGCTTTCTACCAGTGCCTTCATACCTGTGGTCTCTAATCCTTAGATAACCATCTTGATTAAGTCTATGTGATGTGGAGACTATGCAACCGTTTTGATCTTGAATCCAGACAAAAGGTTCACCACGCATAGTTCCTCCAATGTTTAGCTCGGGATTGCCCCAGAGGGGTTTCCCCGAATTAACCTGCTTTAACGTGCACAATGAAGTTTATGCACCCATGCCATCATGGCAAAGTCTCCGTCCCAACCATGCTTGTATCCTGCTTTACGCATGTTCTCCTCAACAAGACAAACCCACTTCTTGCAGATAAGAGCACCTGCAGACTGCAGGATAGTGTTCAGAGCCGAGTGAGGGCTTCGCACATAAACAAGGCGGCGATCAAGCCCAAGAATATGATGAGAAATATTAAGAGTAGGGCAATCAGGGTGGACACGCTTCTTCCATTTTACTTTTTGAGTGTTACCAATCCATTCAGAGGACTCAACAAGAGCCTTATCAATGGAACTACAGAGCTTCTTGTATGCAGGGACGGCCTTAAAGAATCTTTCCTTAAGGGCTTTACCATCCTTAGCAGTACCATTAATGACAGCTCCAAGCTTACCGTCACCACCACCATAGAGCATGCAGTAGATCATGGTCTTCGCTTGGTCTCTCGTAGGAAGTCCTGCCATCTTCTGATTATGGGTGTGAATGTCACCCTCAAGGATTTCCTTTATATAAGCACCGTTGTCAAAAGGAAACAGGAAAGACCCAAAGCACCGAAGTTCCAAACCAGAAGCGTCGATACCTGCCTCAAACCAGCCTTTAGGTACTGTGAACAGAGACCTACACTCCTTACCATATGGAGACCTTCCTGCAGGTACCTGTGCAACATTAGGATATGAATGTGTTGCACGACCAGTAACAGCACCATTAGGATTAACAGAACCGTGAATACGGTAGTATCCATCTTCATCTTCCTTCATAAGCTTAAGCCAAGCATTGTCACCCTCAGCAAGCTGTGCAATACGCTTGTTAATCAACAGGTACTCAAGGATCTTAGGTGTCAGAGGGATACCCATAGCAGACTGCAGGGTGTCTTCATCAACCTTAGGAGCACCCGTAGGTGTAACCTCAGTAGGCTCCCAACCTCTTTCCATAAGAACCTTAGCGATATGGCTACGGGAATTAGGGTTAAAGGTAACCTCCTCATACTGAGGATAAGAAACACCTGCCTTAATGCCCTTCTTAGCGTTATCTCGCTTGTAGATCTTGTCTCCCTTGTAGACAGTCCAAGAGCCTACCTCAGAGACAAGGCTCTCATAGATCTCCTGTCTCTTTGCAGAGAGTTCAGCATAGAGCTTTACTGCCGCATCTTTATCAAAGACAAACCCATTACGTTCCTGCTTAGCCATAACCCAAGCAATGTCATGCTCAAGCTGAATGGCCTTCAAAGGGTAACCCTTAGCCATCAGCTTCTGGAACAACTTAAGGGTAACCACAACGTCCTGCTTGTTGTACTCATACATCTCAGGAGTGAACTTGTCCCATGCGTCCTCTTGTTCACCGTAGGTGCCCTTAAGCTCACCCATGCGGTAACCATAAGCCTTCAAGCTATGGGAACCATAGAGAGCCTTAGGGAGCTTGCCAGAGCGCATAAGACCAACGTCAGTGTCCTTGATATTCGAGTAGATCAAACGAGCAAGTACAAGAGTGTCAATACAGACATCTCGAACATCAAATGCAAACCTCTCCCCCTTGAGCTTCTTAAGAGCAGGGATGTCGAATTTGCAGATATTGTGACCAACGATGCTGTACCCACTAGTACCATACTTATTCAGGGCATCGAAGAACTCATCAAGATTAGTGTAACCAGTGTACAAATCAGTATAGGAATCGTACAACCAACCACACCAAAACCTCTTGGTCGTATCAAGCAACCCGTCAGTTTCAATATCGAACACAATAAATTTGTCTTTAATTGTCAGCATTTTCTATTCCTTAAATAGCTTTGCTAGAAGTCAGATTCTTCATCCTCAAAGGGACACTCAGGGTCAGCCTCATAGTCAGAGAGCCTGCCAGTATCTTGGTCATAGTAAAGGTATCCACTTATGCCCGTAAGACCACAGAAACGATTCTTCAATACTCTAATGGTCAACACATTAGGATTGTCACCCTGTTGGTTCCTCTCAAGGCCGATCACCATATCAGAGAGCTGTGCAATAGCCCCAGACCCTCTAAGTTGACTAAGAGAAACCTGTGCACCCTCTTCATGTCCCTTCTTCTCAGGACGCTTAAGGTGAGACACTACGAACATGGTAGCACCTGTCTCTTCCACAAGAGAACGAAGGTTTGTCATAAGCTTGTCAATGGCTTTACGTTCACCACCATCCTCATCAGTGTCCATACCAGAGACCACAATGGAGATATGGTCAAGGAAGATACGCTTGCACCCTAGGGACACAATCATGAACCTAAGCTTACTAAGCAGATTACCTGAATCAAGTGAGCCAAAATGGTCGTATAGGAAGAATTTTCCATTGCCAATTGTTTCGTTAAAAGCTTTGCCTCGTTCACTTTCATCTGCACACTCAGGGTTGAGTATGAGTCGCTTATTGAGGTGAATTGACATGAGCTCCATCCCAGTTTTTCGAGTAGACTCTTCAAGAGCAACAATTCCGCAAAGTTCTCCACGCTGAACACCAAAGTAGTATTCGAGTTCTCTGAGGATTGTGGATTTACCCATACCACTACCACTTGTGAAGACATACAATTCGCCATGTCTAGCTCCTTTAGTTTTCTCTTGAAGTGCCTTCCAAGGGTACTCCACAGAATCCTTAAGATCATCAATGTCAGTTACACATTTCTCGTACAAGTCCGTACCTGCAACAATCCCATCAGGTCTGTAAGGCTTGGCATTCCAAATAGCCTGAATAACATCACTGCCTTTACCCTCAAGTAGGCACTCATTGGGGTCTTTCAAAGGAAGGTTAGCAATGAACGCCTTACCTGCAGGCAATACCTTGGCACACTCTTCACAAGCCTTACGACCAGGTTCATCCATGTCAAACATGAGAACCACTTCTTCAAATTTGTCAAGGTACTCAAGGTTATCTTCAATAGCCTTCTTAGCCGCTTGAGCCCCATTAGGAATGCTCACAACAGGCCACTTGTTAGATTGAAGCTGACTCACAGTAAGACAGTCAATCTCGCCCTCGGTGATCACAATTTTCTTACCTGAAGACCACAACTGAGAACCAAAGAGTCGATTAGAGATCTTACCAAGGACTGCAAAGGTCTTATCAGGAAACCTAAGTTTCTGACCTACGATGTTACCGCTGTCATCATAGTAGTTGGCTACTTGACAGGGAGTTCCCTTGTAGTCACCCACCATGTATTTGAACTTAGTACAGGTGTCCTGATTGATCTTCCTTGCAGAAAGATAAGACACATCAAGATTATCAAGAGGAATACATTCCTTACACATAGCACTCTCCTTTTTATGGATTACTTCCCCATCAGCTCTAAAATACGAATTACAAGAATAACAATAACGATGGCCATCGCTAAAGACTCCACAGGCGTCAGAGGAGCCACACTTAGGACAAGATTCATGATAAAGAAATGTACTCTCTTGATAAACTTTCATTTTACAACAGGTAGTTTTCTACGAGATACCGAAGGCTCTTCCAACCGTTCAGATTAGCATACTTGCGGTAATCAGGATCTTGAATGCAAGCATGCTCCATAGGAGACAAATGCCTGCCCTCATAGAGGCGATCGTACAGCTTCATATCCTTCTCAAGGTCAGGATTAGAACCATCATGATTATTATAGCTCACTCGGGCACATCGTGCGGCAGAGATCTTCATAAGCTGACGGTAGTTATCCTTACCAATCTCCTTAATATCCTCATCAGTGATGTACGGAAGGGACACGATAGTATGCACCTTATCTGCACCCATGCGAGCAAAGATATCAGGGCAGTCCTTACGAGGAATGCTAACCTCAAGAACACCTACTTCCTTGTTACGGTAACGATCCATCTCATCATAGATGACTCTTGCAAGCTGTCGGATTTCAGGCTGTGCATCAGGTGCAAGCCTAAGGGCAAAGAAGTTGTACCACTCAGTGGCAGTAACGATCACCTTAATGAACTGGAAGGGTTCAAGAATGCGATTGACGTGTTGCTTATGGATACCCATGCGTTCCATCATCTCAGCAGTCTTGCAGGCATTCTCTGCGGCTTCACCCCAAAGAGCATAGAATTCAGTAGCAGTGACTACATCGGCCTCTGTCTCACCCACCATGCCCTTCTTATTCATGAAAACCTTAGGAGGAATCACAGGATTATTTCGCACCTGTTCAATCATACGCTTCACAGGGATCGCACGAGAGCTACTAGCATTACGTGAGAAGACACGATGCGTCATAAACTCACTATGAATATATCGAGGATAAGTCAACTCGAAAGTCCACAGGTTTTCATAATGGACAAGACACTTAGCAGTACAAATATTCATTCTTCATCGTCCTCATCGTCCTCATCGTCGTCATCTTCCTCGTCTTCTTCATCAAGAGATTCAAGATACTCCTGATATTCGTCTTCCCAACGGGATTCCCAATCAGATTCCATTCGATCAAGTTCCTTTTGAGTCTGCATATAAGCCTCTTAAAATAAAAGTTGGTACCCTAGAAGGGAATCGAACCCTCACGAGTCTTTCTTCTCCACTGATTTTAAGTCAGTTGTGTATACCATTTCACCACTAGGGTATATTGGCGGAAGTAGTAGGATTCGAACCTACGAGCCATCTACGACTGACGGTTTTCAAGACCGTTGCATTAAGCCACTCTGCCATACTTCCTAAATTGGCCTCTCCTACAGGACTCGAACCTGTGACTTACAGCTTAGAAGGCTGTTATTCTATCCACTGAATTAAGGAGAGAAATTCTTGTGTAAGTTAATTATTGCTTCAAGTCGTCTATTGGTGTCTCTGAGTACTTTGACACCTTCTCCATGTAGCTCTGCACCTTCTGACAATAGTTGTCTACATTGGACGACTGACTCTGCAGTAACTCTGTCGGTATGTTGCATGATGGCTTTGTTTCCACTGTTGATGTTGTACTGCAACCTACTAATCCGCTTATCAAGAGCAGATTGCACAGCATCAGTGGTAGCCATGTCTTTAAGAAGTAAATTAATCGTTGCATCTTTTCCTTTGGTTACCTCATCAAGCTTTGCAATGTACTCTTGTTGGGTTGATACTAGGATCTCCTTATACTTGTTCTCTTTATAGGAAGATCCTAGGTACAAACCAACAAAGAATGCAACACCAATGATAATGGCTTTAACGTATCTAAGCATGTTGCTTCTCTCTACTAGCGTACACTAATAGCCTACATAGACGAGATCGCCCTCTTGTACGTCATCAATGCAACCATTGTATTCCTCAAAGTCTACCTTAGATAGACCTGCCTTCTCTAGAAAGGTTTCTTTCTTAGAAAATTTAAGGAACTTAGCACCCTTACCGTACCACGACTTAACATCAAAACAGGGACAGTCCTTACGGACTCCCTCAAAATCTCGATGACCACATACAGTGACCTCATCGTTATAGACTCCTCTCAGGTAATCAATAAGAACTCTAAGGGACTCCTTCTGTTCCTTAGTGAAATTGTCAGCGGACTTGCCGTTACGATCAATGCCACCGATCAGGCAGATACCTACGGAATCGCTATTGTGCCCTTTGACATGTGAACCAACGGCATTCAGGGATCTACCCTCCTGAATAGTACCATCGGTCTTAATGACGAAGTGATAGCCAATACCGAGCCATCCTTGCTGTCGGTGCATCTGATCAATCGTCTTCCAATCATAGGAATCTTTGGGTTGTGTAGCAGAGCAGTGAACAACAATGAATTTAGTTTCAGGTCTTGACTTGTAATTGATGAAACTCTTGTGAGTCTCAATGTAAGGTTTCTTATAGTTAACGGTCATTTTTACTCTTCTTCTTATCAAACAAGACACCCCTAGGGATTTTCTTTACTGGCTCATTAAGCCAGTCCTCAGGGATCTTTTTGTCTGCATAGGGGATCTTATTCTTGTCACAGAATGATGCGTAGGTAGTCTTAGATCCCTTGTAGATAGGAGTAGCTGACCTACTAAAGACAAAACGAATGTCTAGGTTAGGATGTTGCTCTTTAATGAGCAGGTGTTTCTTTCTGTCCTCTGCGTCCCATACTCCCTTGGTCTCTACAATGATGCCGTTAGGAAGTACGAAATCAGGGGTGTACTTGTGTTTTCTTTCGGGTACTACATATTCAAGATAATATTGCTCGTAGTTAGGTTCAATTGAAAAGGTCTTGAGAAGATCGCTATTTACCTCCTCAAGACCTGACCTGTAAGTACCCGTATTATGCCGCCTCTTGTAGCTGTAGGCGGCCTTGCGGGTTGTCATGTTGGTTATTCTTCCTTAGTCTCTGCAGGGATAAACATGAGACGCACAAAGGCTTTAAGTGGGGACTCATGACAACGAGAGCAAAAGACATAGCCGTCATCGTTGATGTCAAGATACCCAACACGGTAAGCACGATGACTGCCCGTAAAGTTATCCTTGTATCCCATGTTGTCTGCACTTTCTTCACAAACCATAACATCATAGGTGTCCTCAAGGGCGTCCTCAATATCGTACTCCCCGTTGATGATGTCTTTGACATCGTACCAGACACCCGTAGTGATCTTCTTGAGTTCCTTGGGGAACTCTTCTTCTTCAAGATCCTCACTATAGACTTGGAACTTGTAGGAGTTCAGGATACTGAACAGCTTATTCATATCAGGATCCTTGAAAACAACATCCATACGAGAGAGTTCAACAATCATGCGAACAGGGACAGGAATAAGGACACCGTTATTTACTCTTTCCGCAATAACCTCATTGACCCTGAGGTTAATCATGTCGATAGTGATACCACAAAGCATGTCGAACTTTTCAGAAATAGCCTTTTCAGTAAGCTTGTACTTGGTCATTTTTATGTTCCTTAATTAGGGATTAGAAGTCAGACGGGTTTTCATCGTCCTCAAGTTCCTCCCACGGTTCCTTAGCGGGAGCCTCATAGCCTTCCCCCTCATCGCTGAAGCCATAGGATTCTGCAGTACCACCTCCAGAGAATTCATTGAGCTGAATCACCTGAACAGCCACAGGGCGAAGCGAGAGGCCGCAAGTCTTGGTAGTAGGGAGGTAGTACGGTCGAACAGAGAAGTTAACCTTGATGACAGAGTCACGGCCAATATTAGCCGCTTCCATGGGCTTACCACGGGAGTCAAACTGAGGGAGCTTGATGTTGATCTTTTCACCGTTCTTCTTGGTGATCTTGGCCTTCTGCTTGAACTTAAGAACAATGCGTCCTTCTTCGTCGTTCTCGTAGATGTCAGACATAACAACCTTGCGTCCCTTGGCAACAGCCTTAGCAACTTCCTCATCGTTATCGTAAAAGTCTTCGAGCATCTGCTGAAGCTTTGCGATGAGCTTGCCAGTAGCTTCGTTGTCATCCATTGCAAGATTGACCTTGTAGTCACCGTCAGGGTTGAACTTGGTGTCAGGATCCTTAAGGTAAGGATACTGTGCATAGCCCTTGGGAGTGGTGAGTCGAATATCGTTCATAGTGTGTGTTTCCTTTGAGTGTGTACTTGAGAGGTTCCTGTTCTCTTCTGCTAGTGAACTAGCTTCTCTCTACTAGCGTACACAATTGATTTTGTTAGCTTAGATATGAAAGTAGAGAGGAGAACCCTAGGCTCTTCTCTCTACTAGCGTACATTAATGGGTTTCAGTTAAAGTCTAGCTAAAGGCGTACATGGACTCTTTAGCACATTCAAGGTCAAGGTCACCCTTGGTCGGTACTTCGGGGAGATCCTTGAGCATCTTCGGAGACAGCAAGTTGCAAATATGATCGTGAAGATCCTGCAATACATCGTTCTCCGTGTAGGTACTTACAAAGACTTCTCGAACAGTGGTAAACATGACGGAGCCATGACCTGCGGGAACACCGTAGGAGTCATGAATCATAGCGAAGGCATTGACACCCTTGTCGACACAAGCACAGACAGTAAGCATCAAGTGCGAGGCATCCATGCTGTGAACAAAGTTAGGGGCAATACCCTGCTTCTGCTTGCGACTATCAATCTCCCCAGTAGGTTCCATCAGATTAGGACGGAAGAATGCACCTTCATGAACATCCTCAGATTCGCCAGAGGTTGTGTCAAAAATCTTGATAGACCCAGAGAGGACAGACTTGAGACGCTTGATCTTCGTCTTGGGGTACTTCTGCTTTACGGGGAAGCCTGCAGGGGTAATCCAAGTAGTAGGAAGATTTTTACCTTCAATGTTCTTGTCCTTTGCGAGAAGACCTGAGGCAGTCTGAAGCCATTCCATGGCCTCCACAGCCTTGACCACGACACCCTTAAGAGAATCCCAGATAAGCCCTGCCATGTAGCGGGCAGACTGAGACGGCTTAGAGAAAGACAGGGGATTGTGAGCCAATGCAGGATAGACAGTATCTTCAAGGATTTGGTCTGCAAACCCGAACTTACTGGCGCCATAGCAGAGAGTCATCGTAGGACGCTTGGTGACACTACGAGAAATCCCATGGTCAAGCCATTCCTTCGCAAGGCTCTTAGTGCCCTTCTTGAGATAGCTAGAGCCATCCTCAAGGGTTTCCATAGTGTCCCCGGTACCTTCCTGCATGTCTCGCTTAAGGAGCTCCTTAACCTTCTCCGCAACGATGCCGTAAATGTCATGTACGTGATCATCAGGCTTGAGGTTGACGGCTTCCCCACCGACAGAGTCGCGAAGCATAGCAGAGAAGTGTTGCAAGCCAGAGCAGGAGCCGTCAAAGGCTACAGCGAGCCTAGACTTGAAGGATTCCCCAATTTTGAGGTACTCGTTCCACTCGAAACAGAATGCAAGGAATTCCCAAGGGCTATCCGCCTCAGTCCATTGCAGATTATCCAGAGGTTTCTCTGCAATGCTCACAATCATGTCGGAGTTGGTATATACCCACGCAATACGCTCCTCAAAGGGCTTTTTATCAAGACCCCACATGTTGGCACCCTGAAAAGCAAGCCACGTATGACCATCCTTCCCCAGTTCAACACCTTCGGAGAACTCAAGCATTGACTTCATAAAGTCGTTTCCTTGGGGGTGAATCAGGGTCACAGGATAGATCCTGCCACGGAAATCAAGATTATGCGGGAAATAAATTGCTTCATCATCCTTGAAGTCGTTGGCAAGCTTGAGGATGCAGTTAACAAGGATACGCTTGGCCTTCCTCTTGTTATCCTCTTGGTAGTAGTGGGTCATAGCTTGCCTCCATTCACGCTGTACATCGTCGTTGATGTCTGCTTCGATAGGACGTACAGGAGGCTCTGCAGGATTAGCTGTAGGCATTTCTAGAGCATCAGGGATGTGTTCCCAAGAGCACACGGCGTTGGCTACTTCAAGCACCTTAGCATTGATGTGCCATGCCGTATTCTGAATAGCATTTACAGCCTTGTAAACATTCGGCATGTCAACATCAGAGTACAAAGCATCACAGTCCTTAGCAGACATACGGACAAGCTGTAAGGGTTTCTTGAGGTTGATGTAGTAACCACCATCAAACGGATTAGTCCAGGGCTTCGGAGGGATAACCATGGGGCGGTGTTCCATCATGAGATCTGCGAGGTAGGTGTCTTGATGTTCAATGTACGTAGCAATCTCATCGTCAAGTTCAACGGAATACTGAATGTTCCCGTTAACGAAGTTTTTGATGATATGAATGAGCTTAGTATGGACTGCGAACAGTTCAACCATTTTCATACCGACAATACATTTCTCAGTGCTACCCCACTTGTCCCACAGCTTGAGCCTGCCTTCCTCTGCCAAATACTTCTCCTTCTGAATGGCGTATCTCTTTTTAAACTGAAAGGCAATACGCTTGTCCATACCTACCTTAAACGATTGGACTTCCCTAGGGGACATAGAGGAAAGGACAGCGTTAAACCTTACTTCGTCCTCAATGGCTTCGCCTACTTTCATCGAAAGATGGGTAAGGCCGACACGAGACATGGAATTAGACAGGATAGTTTTAGACACGATAAAGGCAATTTCATCTGCCTTCAGGGTGTTGATAAGAGTAGCCGCAGTATGCTTTCTGCCACTCTTGCCATTATTGACTTTATCGAACCAGTCCTGCAAGCCCTTAGCCATAGCTGGAATAGATTCAGACAAAAGAATTTTAGCAGTACCGATGTTGGTAAGGTTATTGTCTGCAATGGCCTTATTTCTCTTAGACATGAAAGCGTTAAATGCGTTGTCTTTGCTTTCAAGTTCTAAGGCTACTTCGCGATCTACCCTATGTTTCCCATAGGTAAGACACAAGTCATCATAGTAGTTCTCATCAATAGAGAACTTATCCATGTTTTCATAGTAAGACATAGGGGATACCTTTAGTAAGTCTTTAGTAAGTCTTTATAAGGTTATATAAAGATAATTATTATAGGTGTTAATGTAAGAGTACCTAGGTTAACACTGTTGGTTAACCTTAGGTATCTCTCTGCTCTCTCTACTAGCGTACACTAATTGGGAGCTCTTTAAGGGTACACTAAGCGTTAGTCTATCTTATTTGATCTTTCCACCCTGTTGGTAGTTGTGGAGCCACTGAGAATAGACATGAAATTTGGTTTTGTCTTTCTCCGCAGATTCGCCTGCTTTTCTGCCTGCCCTAAAAGCATACTTTATTGCATTTCCCTTTAGGAATCCTTTGAACTCCTCAGTCGTTAGAATAGATTGCATGAGTTCAATAGGTTCCACCGCACCATGATAATGCACGGCCTCCTCAGGAGAGCCTGCGATAGCCTTTGTGTCTTCAATATCCTTAATTTCTTCCATTTCGTAGCCTTTTAGTAATAGATTCCCATAAGTTTGCAAATAAAGACAAACATGGGGAAAATTCCAAGAATGATTGCAATTCCAACGAATACAATCAGGTATTCTTTAAGATTAAGCATTCTCAATCCCCTTAATGTGGTTATTCCACATTGACAACACCGCATTCATAACGGAGCCGTGCATTGAAGCATTTCCGATGAGTTCCATAGAGCCCCCTTTCTTGAACTTATACAGCTTGCCCTCTACACTCTCACCGCCTGAATATTTACCGGTGAAAGTGTAGATAGACTCGCAGTCCGTAAAGGTGACTACATATGCCCCATCTTTCCAACGATAGAAAAGAATAGAGGCTATGTCAGAGCGTTCGATGATGGTGGTGGCGCGAATATACATGATGTCTCCTGTGGACGCCCCTAGGGCGTTCTATGGCTTTCCTAGGGGCAGTCATTTAGTTGTTTGTCGTGGTTGCTAGCGATAAAGACACAAGATTTTGGGCAGGTGCTACGAGAGCTGTAAGACTGCATGATATCGCCCGTTTTCTTGTTGGAACTTGTGGGCAGAAAGATCATTTTCATGATGGGGATTCCTTTCATTGGGGTTATTAGGCCAGCCAGATACGGACACATTCGGCATAGGTGCCCGTGATCTCGTCTTTACAGAAGACAGGGTTAATCGTCCCGTCTTCTTCGTCGACGATGATAGATCGTCCGTCAACGACCGTTTCATCAAACTGGGAGACAAGAGACGCCTCCCCACAACTATCGGGATCCTCCGGATCAAGGATGCCAGTGTAGTCCCCATTGATGAGGGCGGGAAGGCTCCACTCTGCCACCATGTACGACGGACATGCGTCCAACAGCTTGCGAATCTTCTCATTCATCTTCAATACTCCATAGCTGATTTACAGGGGATTCATCAGGAGAGGCCGAAGCCTCTCCCTTAGGACTCGTTAGAGATTGTACCACACAATCCCGAGGGTTGCAAGAGTGATGAGGACATTAACCATCACCATGCCTCCCACCGTCTTGAGAGTGTCCAGAAGATCGGTGCTAGTGTTACTAGCGGTGTCGTCCTTTTCAGGATCAATAGCGGGGGCCTCGACCTTAGCAGGAGCATAGCGGTGCTGTGCGACATCCTGCTCGACCGTCGTGAACTCGTTGAGCATCTCGACGAGCTCCTTGTGGATAACGGAGGAGGAGAAGTGCTCTACACGTCCACCGTTAGCACTGCGTGCGGTGATGGACTGGAGGTGCCCGTACATGAACTCCGCAAGGAAGTAGCGGGAAACCTGGTGGTTACGACGACGGTCAGTGTATTCATAGGTGACCTGAACACGACCGTTACCACGATCATGGAAGCGGAATTTACGGGCGGTATTGCCAGAGGGCAGGGTAACGATATTGTCAAAACGCATCATCATGATTTATATCCTTAAGACTGAGTGGATCGTTTCGTTTGATTGTCGAACCATGACCTGAACTATAAAGCACCCCTAGCCACCTGTCAAGCCCTCAAGTGAAAAATACCGTAAACATGGTATCCCCTATCCCTAGCATTCTTTATATAGGCAGGGAGCGACACAACACAGCATCGCCACAGGGTACTCAACAGGAGAAACAATATGACACCACAGGACAACCCATAGCTACAGATAGATGCAAATGAGAATCATTCTCATGTGTCCCCTAATGTGCAACCAACAGCACCCATTATAAGATAGTGATTCTCATCCTCAGCCACCCCTTTGTGGTACCACAAGGTAAATGAGAGGCATTCTCAATAACAGCTCCACTTCGGAGACCCTTTAGATAACAAAAGGAAAAAAGAATCAGATGCCATCAAAAAGAGATTGCGGGAGTCACACAGGTGCCCCCACGGGGGTAACGCGGGCGATCTTTCATTAATGTGACGGTTCATAAATTTTCTCCATTTTTTCAATCGGTACCCCCTTAGTTATCCACAGGACACCACAGCTAGCTAAGGCTAGCACAGGACACCACAGCTAGCTAAGACTAGCACAGGTTATCCACAGCTAGCTATGATAGCACAGCTTTATCCACAGGTACTCGAAAAAAAAGCCCCAGACAATCCAACGAGGGAGAGTCTAGGGCTAGTTATGGTACACCAATCGGTACACACTATGGAAAACTAAAGAGAACTCACAAGAGTTCTGAGGACAGCATCAATCATACTTAAGTCACCATTCATCAATGACATAATGAATAGGACTATGATGATGATGATCTTGATGGTAGTAAATACCTTGTTCTTAGTCCAATTCATCTGTTCTTATTGTTGTTATACTTGTTAATGATGTTAATAATACTCATCCCCATAAGGGAACTATAGGACTCCTATAAGGGACTTTAAGTACACCTATAAGGGACTATAGTATACTGATACCTGATACCTTGATATATTGTCTTTAAGAGAGAGCTATTGCATGAGCTACATACACCTATATATAACCTTTTCTGCCCCCTACTAGGAGAGTACACTAATTAAAAAACAGGCTGTTGACCTTTAAAGGTACATTAATTACCCCAAGATTACTACTAAATATATCTGTAGGGTATTACTTAGGTATCACTTATCAGTATTTCTACTTAAGTTTGTACCCTGAAGTCTCTCTTTTGATACCTTTAGTAGTGTTTCTAGAGCCATTCTTTGTGTCTTCAGTAGTGAGGACACCGCCTACATGGTTAGTTACGAATCCATAGAAAGACTCCATAGATTCCTCTAACCACTCTTCAGTAAGTTCTTGGATGCCAGTGTCTGCATCGACACCCATGAAGTCCACAAGGTACTTAACTCCGATTGCCAGAGCATCCAGACGGTCATCATGAACAAGGGCACCCCTGTCAGTAGTGATACGAGTAAGCTGATAAAAGCAAGCATATTTGTAATCCGATTCAGGGACTGTAGAGAAGTCATTCCTGATACATTCAGGGGAGACACACATCTTGTGGTTAGAGATTACAGGCTCTAACGTATCGATGATTCTAAGCTCCTTCTGACCTGAGGATTTGACTTCAGTAATCCCACATTTATCATAGGTCTTCTTAAGTACAGGTTCAAATAGTTTGATGTACATGCCATCACCAAAGTTACCTTCGATGACTACTTCATTAACACTGTACTTCTTAGCAATTTTAGCTAGTTTGTTAAGTACCACATCGGAATATCCTCCTAATAGTCCACCCACTTCCATGACGTAGATATACCCGTTAAGGTAATACAAGACAGCATAACCTGTCTCATCACGCCCACGCCCCGACGGATCAACACACATCATCTTATAGGCATAGGGCTGAATCTCACCCGAGGCAGTATGATAGTAGAAGAATGAATCACCCTTAAGACCCATTACAGGAGCCTCACTAACAGGAACACGTTTAGAGGGGTCTGGGAGCCACGTAAGCTTCATAGGAGCCTCATCTAAGGGGAACATACCTACAAGCAAGTCACGAAGTCTCAGAGGATATTTATCAGCGTCTGAGAGGGTCGTATCAAGCATGAACTGAAGGGCAAAGCCTGCCTTTCTATAGGACAGCTCACGCTTCTGTAAGTCCTCTTCAGAGAATCTCAAGGGGTCTGTAGGTTTACCTGCCCATCTCTTGGGATTCTCATCATACTTGCTAGCAATGATAGAGGCCAATCTATCGCCATAGGAGGCTCTATGAGAGTCATCATAGGGGTACCTAGCGGGATAGATTACAGCCGTGTATCCGCGCTCCTGTAGCTCGTTATAGAGGCTCATCTCATTCTGAGGGGTGCCCAGATAGATGATCTTTTTACCTTCACCAGGCTTTAGGACAGCGTCAAGCTCTTTAACAAGCTCGAATAGCTGGTCTCTAAGAACCTGAGTAAAGGAATTACTAGGCACCTCAACGTCGTCCGCAACGATAATGTCAGCACGAGAACCCGTAAGCTGACCTTTGATACCCACAGACTTAACTGAAGGCGAATGGTCAGGTTTGGCAGGGCCAACATCAAAAAGGTTCTGAGTGTCTCTCTGACCTTCACGAGCCTTCAGGTGATCCAAGAAAGGGAGTTCATTAATGATCTTCTTAATGAAGGTAGCATTAGCATCAGCTCTTTCTTTGTTAGCTGAGACAACCATAATCTTAGTCTGAGGGTCTCTCCAAAGACACCAAACCACATATGCACAAGTAATGAATGACTTAGCTACCCCTCGGAAACCCATAAGGATCATACGATCATTAGGGGGATCTTGGAGTAGCTTTGCAATGTCTGCCTGAATAGGGGTTGGCTGTGGGAGACCGATAGCTTTCCACACAAGAGCTGTAAAGAGAGGGAAGCTAGTGAAATAGGGGACTAGTAATTTATCGGTAGATAATGGCTTATCAGTTGATGCTTGAGCCATAGTCCTCCTCAAATCTCTGCTTAGTAGCCTTCAGGAGCTTACTGAGAGCATTCTCATCACCATCACCTGCCTTAGGGATGCAGTTAATACCATTACGTTCAAGCTCCTTAATGATGGCATTGTAGAGCTGTGGGGATCTCTTCTCAGGGTTGTTAAGGTCTTCAAGCATATTGTTAAGCAACTCATTCTGCAGGTTGCCCAAAAGTTCTTCAAGATCGTTGTAATTCATTTCTTTCTCTTCTTCTCTAACCAAGGGTCTATCCAGTGTTTCTTAATCATTGTGCAAATACCTACGAAGGTATAGACAATAGTAACTATGTAGACCCAATCACTTAAGGGTAAACCTAGGAATGCCGCACTAGACACTGCTAATGATGGAGTGATTTGTGCGATATTCTCTAGGATGGTGTTCTGTTCCTCAGCCACGCTTCAGCAACTTCTCAAAGTTAGCCTTCTTAAAGTGATCACCCTTAAGGAGCTTACCATCTTCCCTATAGGTTGCACAGAAGTTACCTTCGTCATCCCACAGCTTGCTAGAATACTCCTTGATAAGCTCATTCATGCCTGCCTCAATGTCATAGCCACAGGCATTAGCATACTGAACACAAACCCAGATGAGATCACAGAGTTCCTTAAAGTCCTCATGAGTATTAGAATCCTCATCAAGGAGTTCATTGAACTCTTCACTGATGCACTTGCGATAAATAAGCTTAAGATCCGACTGGTCTCCCGAGTGGGTAATCTTGAACAAAACCTTCAGCTTCTCCTGAAGATCTCCAATAGACACACTGGTTACTCGATCCATAGTATTTTCCATAACATTTCTTCCTTTCAATAAACGGTTCAGTGATTAGCACATCTACATACTTAAGGAGTGCTAGATCTTTAATTTGTTCGTACTTTCTTCCTGTCCACAGCCAAATGGTTTTCTCAGGCATCAACTGCTTCACCAGAGCCACTATATAGCTCACTGTGGGCACGTTATAGTCCTCCAAGGGGTCACCCCCAAGGATGCTCAGTCCATCGATCCACGGGCTTCTGAGAGCCTCTAGGAGGATATCCATAGTCTTCTCAGTAAACTCTTTACCGTAGTTCTTATCCCAAGAATCCTTGTTGAAACACCCCTTGCAATGGAGAGAGCATCCAGAGACAAACAAGGATACTCTCAGTCCATCACCATTGGTTGAATCACAGGTATTCAACCCTGAATAATTCATTATCCTTTTCCTTCTAAGCAATCTGAGATAGCCTTCACAAGAAATATAATTATGAAGGCTACCAACCCACACATGAAAACATTAAGTGCTAGTAAACCTATAAGTATAGCTGAATCAATTAGGAATCCAATCATTTGCTTTGGTAGAACGTAAGCTGTCCAACAGCTCCACAGTCAAGTCTGACGGTCACGTGGCACGTACAACCTCGCTTGATATGGGGAGAGATGAACGTTCGGGACCAACACTCCGTGTAAATATCAGCAGAATCCTTCTTAGGATCCTTAACCACAACGTAAGCGATGTTGCTGTTATGGTCATTCACCCAAGCAACGAAGGATCGAATGCTCGGGAAATTGAAGGTTGCAAAGTCCACGTGTCCCTTACACGTGGTGTAGGCTTCGAATTCAGCGGTAACACCAATACGGGTAACGCTAGTGTACTTCTTAGGAATAGTCATTGTAGGGTCTTTCCTTAGTTAGTTAAAGGTTGTCTTCATTAGGGATCATAGAAGTGGTCTCCAATTTGTTGTTCATTATGCTTGAACTCTTTAAGTATATTGCGGATACCTGCGTACAGAAAAAACACGGCCATTACCGTTACGCACACAATCACAACGCAAAAACAAGCGTTCATAACAAGCGTAAGCACTTCAAACGTCACATTGATTTCCTATCTTTGATTTCTGCCATCTTGGCATCATTCATTCGGGTCTTTCCATTGACATTACTGTAACCCAAGTACCCACAAACACGAGAAATAATAGAGAGGTTGTGAGACCCACAATGAGGACAGGTGTTACCAACATTAGTGCTATGCCTGCCACAATCCTCGCAATAAGCCGCATCAAAGTTGACACCTTGGTAGAAACCCATCGACATGCCTCTCTTAACAAGGGCTTTAACTGCATTGACATTATCAGGGTTATCCACTCGTACATACTGAATGTGACCCCCATTACACTTGTGAAAAAGTTCATATTCCTTATTCTGCTTCTCAAAAGGGTTTACATCTTCACTAACATGGAGGTGAAAGGAGTTCGTGAAGTAATCTCCGAACTGATTGTCTCCTGTATATTCACGGTATTGTCTAGCTTGAGTCCCACACAGAGATTCTGCAGGAGTACCATAAAGAGCATAAAGGTAGCCATCTTCTTTCTTAAATTCCTCAATCTTTTCGTTAATAAAATCCACTACCGTGTTGGCAAACAAAGAGTCTTCCTTAAGGGTCTTACCCGTAGCAAGGATAGACAACTCATTCAAAGCAGTAATTCCAAAGGATGCAGTCATGTATTCAGTAAGACTACCAATCTCATCTTCAGGCTTCAGGTTGCCACCATAGAGGCCACCCTGAGTGAAACACATGGGGTTAGTACACGCCTTAGTATGGCGGATAGCATCATAGCGTTTCTTAAAGAACTCTCTAATGACTTCCATACGATCATTAAGGACATCAAAGAAATTCTTGTTCTCGCTCTTGGCAACCTGCCAGATCAACGGAAGGTTGAGAGACACAGCGCCAATATTGCATCTCCCAATGGTAATAGCGTTGCCTTCCTTATTGTGCCATTCAGTGAGATATGCACGACATCCCATCGGCGAGGTAATAGCTCCAGTACGCTTGTAGATGTCTGCAACCTTACCATGGTTGAGACTAAGATAATCAGGGTACATGCACTGACTAGAACACTTCACAGCAAGTTCAAAGAGCTCCTTATGATCCTCATCTTCCTTGATCTTATCTTCATCATAGAGGAAGACAAGCTTAGGAAACACCACCTGTTTATCTCCATGTCCCTTCATGCGAGTCTTAAGGATAGTCTCACCAATCATACGCATGATGTCTCTATCAAGGTCATCCATCATGATGTCCCAAGTACCGAAGGTAAGCGTAGTGAATGCGAAGTCACCGCGAGAACACGGAACAGTATTGAGCTTCAGTTCAAGGGACTGGAAGCCTTGTTCAAGTTCACGCCTGAGATCCCCCATAGCCATTGCACAGGATTCATCATACTCCATGTTGCATTGCTCGAAATATTTCTTAAAGGCATTATCGTAGGTCTTCTTAGCATACGGAAGAAGAACCTTATCGATTTCTGCAAGGGTGAATCCACCGAACTGCTGTGCAGTAGCCACAAGAGTAATGTCACCGATAACCTGAAGGGCACTAAGAACACTTGTAGGTTCAGTATACTTCACATTGGACATCTCAAAGCCACCCTTAAGGACATTGCCGATGTCAAAGAGACAACAATTGAATGAGTTAAAGATCATGTCTCGCAAGTCATGAATGTAGATGTCACCACGCTTCACAAGTTCCTTCTCTTTCTTAGAAAGGTAGAACTGCTTGAACAACTCCTTAGTGAGGTATCCCTTAATGAGAGAACCCTTAGTAGAGATAAGAGAGCTATCAAAGTTAGCATTTTCTCTGTCTCCTAAGAGAAGCACCGTATCGGCTTCACTCTTGACAGACTCAAAGGCTTTAGCGTAGGTGTTCTTGTAATCTCGATACTCCTGATAAGCCTTACCAACTTCAGGGAGGTATCTGTTGAGGGCATCAATGACATACCCATGGAGAGCTTCAGAAGTCACTTCAGTCTTCTTAAAGAGGATACCCTCAATGTACCCTTCGATTTGCCAAAGTCTCCATTCAGGATACTTAGCATTAGCTCTCTTGGTAGCCTTATCAATAGCTACCTTGATCTTGTCAAAGCACCAATCTTCACTGGTGCCATCTTTCTTAATAACGTTGATTTCCATAGTGTATTTAGTTATTTAATTAGTGTTGCTCTTATCCGTGAACTGTGCCTTAGCAAACTGCTTTATGGCAGTAACTTCCTCAGAAGTAAGCTCACTAGTGATATTGGCATAAATCTTCTTCGTTACGTTGTTGTCTTCTCTATACACGATGACATCAAAGGTAACCTTAGGAATGTAGGGTTTCGTTGTAAAGAATGCCTTACGGTTCTCATACTCACAGGCACCTACATTGCCATCCCAATAAACTTGTATATTCATTTACTTAGCCTGTTAGATAGGTTCAGTAGTCCTACGTTAATTACTGTGCGTAAGTCCTTTAGGACTACTGAAACACCCGAATTACTTGCTCTTCTCAATGCTAATGAGATAGTACAAAGCCTTTAGGGCATCCTTATAGGCTCGGATGTCCCCCTCAGTATGGTAAGACTCCTTGTTACGCTTCTCAATAGCTTCAAGAAGTTTATGCTTAGCCATCATAAAAACATTATCTTCCCATTTAGCGTCAATCATCTTTGTATTTCTCCATAATATTAATTAGAGCCTCACCATCAGACTTATCGAATTTAAATCCAAGGTATTCCACAGCACCACTCTTATCGAATGCACTGTTAATGAATCCCTTAGCAACTTCGATATCTACCTTATTGTTCTCATCGACGATACCTACCTGCTTCAGCATAGGCAGATACTTACCGATGAGGGTATCCGCCTGATGCAGAATCAAGAACGTACCCCCTCCAAGAAGCCACTTCATCGTGGAGGGAGCACTAGGCATCAGTCGAGTATCAACGAACTCAGGGAGTACCTGAGAGATCTTACTCAAACTGATTTTCATAAGGAATTATTATGCGCCCGTAGCAGGAGTATTCGTAGGAGCAACCCACGCGTTGTACTTAGCCATCGGAGTCGGGCAGATAGCGCTCATAGGAACAATCGTGTCCGTGATCTTACCAAGCGTACCCATCATGCCTGCAATGGTCTGATCAAGGCAACCGAACTTTGCCTGAGTCGTAAGAGCAAGCTCATTGACCTTACCAAGGACAATCTGCTCACGGAGTTCCTGCTTTTCACAGCAACACTTAAGCTCTGCCTGAAGTTTAGCAAGCTCAACACGGTTGTTAGCCGCTTCATCAGTAAGATATGCAAAGGCTTCATCACGGAGTCTACGGTTGTCTGCAAGAGACTGTGCGTAGACTTCCTTAGCGTTCTTGTCGGAATAATTCTCAGCCTTGAGCATACCGTTCTCAGCCTGAAACTACGTTCTGATTGCCTCCACCGAGGAGACCACCAAGGAGACCGTTACCTCCGTTATTGAGGAGACCAAGAGCCGTACCTGCGATACCGAGACC